>Ga0206328_104_pt1 | contig 90298 bp, 98 predicted proteins | sample SalPonR1_A_D2_MG_FD_142664 | JGI IMG/M metagenome (GOLD analysis project Ga0206328, IMG submission 142664)
ATTATATAGTTACCCCTCTACTTCCACTTGTCATTGCAAGTTTAAGTTGTGATGATGTTATAGCTCCTACTGTTCTCATTTCTAAATTCATTTTAATGTATAAGGGCTTTCCTTCACTCGTTGAATCTGTAGAGTAGGTCATATCTGCTGACTCAATAATAACATTCGGTAATGTAATTATATTACCTATTTTTACCCCAACAAAACCAGTACCATTTTTTTTATATGTGCTTCTTTTTTTTCTTGATGCAGTTATTAAACTCTCTGCATCATTAGGTATCGGGGGTTTCAGACCCTTCCATTTACTTTCACCTTCCTCATCTCCCCGATCACTAGGTAGTACCCATGATTGGATCAATTTTGCTTTTTTATAATTCTTCTTTGAATCTGTACTCACTTCATCGTTATATAGGTTGATTGAAATTTGGAGTTTTAGGGGTTGTGTTCCTGCCCATCTTGGAACGGAAGCTTCTTTAAAAACAAAGGTGCTATCCTCTAAACCAGTTATTCCAAAAAGAGATGCGGCGGTACTTGCAAATTTTCCAACTTTATCTATTACTCCTTTTACGTTCGCCAGTCCTAAGTCATCTAACATGTTAGTATACTCTGAAGCAATAGAGTAGGTTACTTCCTCGTTAAGTACAGCGGTAACTTCTTCGTTTCGATTTTTATTCATTTTTTTTAACGTTATTTTTTTACCTGCGTAAGCCATTTTATACCTCCACTCCTTGTAAGTTTTGCATTATGGATTGAGGATTAAACCTTGATGAGTTATTATTAATAACAGTAATAGGATTTTTATCCTTACCCTCTTTTAGTAATGCTACTAATTGTTTTAATTCATTATAAATTTGTGACTGTTCATTCATTTTACTATTATTATATTGTGTTGTATAATGTTGTATAGAAGCCATTTTTGTTAGGGAAGTTGAGCTTTGTGGTTTAGCTGGACTCCCGTTGTTAATTGTAGAAGCTCTATTAAAATTAAGATTCCGTGTTGTTGCATAAACATTATCATTAGAGTTTAGTTTTATGACTTTACCGTCTGATCTTACAATAGCATCATTAGCTGATTCATCCGCCCCTTCTCCGGATGCTTTTTTAATCATTTCAGCCAACCAGTTTGAGTCAGATCCACTTGTTGAAGCTTTTGACTTAACTACGTCTTCTAATTTTATGTTAGAGTTTTCTACGGATCCTTTGAACGTGTTTATGATTGTTAAATACGCTTCTTCCATCCATTTTCGCTGTTGTTGCATAGCTGTTGGATCAGCTATCATTGCATCCCCTGTTTTTTTGACCGCTTCAGTTTGCTGAGTTATTAAAGTTTTGTTAAAGTTTTTAACAGCTTTTTTGTCAAGAGTTTCTGCCCCACTTTTTACAGCTCCCGTTAAGATTGATTCTGAGATTGATGGGGGAGGAGGTGCGACGCGGGCTTTCCATATCTCCAACGGGTCGAGTGTGACGCTTGAAGATCTTAGAATTCAGAACAACTGCATATCCACAAATCAAGGCGGGGCAATTTATCTCAAAGAAGCGACACTAACAATTAACCGATGTGAGTTTGACTCAAATGAATCAAATCAACATTGTGGGGCCATCTATTTGTATAAAACTGATTTATTCGTCCACGATGCAACCTTTACAAATAATAATTCTAGTTACGGCGGAGCTGTCTTTGGATCTAGCGGTCAATCGGTCACCATTACGGGTTCAACCTTTTCTACCAATACAGAAACAACGTTTGGCGGGGCAATGTATATAACAAACTTTACTTCAGCACAGATAACAGGAACAACTTTTTCTGAAAATACAGCGATATTAGGAGCCATCGAGAACGTGAAGAAAAACAACTCTGATCTTCACCTCATGGGACTTTTTTCCTATGGTGGCGTACACAGCCATATGGATCATATGAGAGCTATCATTGAACTTGCAAAGCAGGAAGGAGTCGAAAATGTATTCATTCATGCTTTCCTCGATGGAAGAGATGTGCCACCCCAGGCTGCACTTGAAGACATGAAAGAGCATGAAGAATATTGTCGTAACATAGGTGCAAGAACAGCATCTGTTTCAGGACGATATTATGCAATGGATAGAGACAAACGCTGGGAACGAACAGAGCTTGCTTATGATGCAATTACATCAGGCACCGGAGTCTTTGCAAATGACGCCGTATCTGCCATCAAGCAGAGTTATGCAAGTGGAGAAAACGACGAATTTGTCAAACCCACTGTGATATTAAATGAGAATGGCAAACCTGTAGGAACTATAAAAGATAAGGACTCTGTTATTTTCTTTAATTTCAGGCCTGACAGAGCACGCCAGCTAACTTACACTTTTGTTAACGATGATTTTGATGGATTTGAAAGAAAAGTATATCCTAAGGTCCATTACGTGTGCATGACAGAATATGATGAAACACTGAATGTGGCACTTGCATTCCCGCCTGAGTTCATAGACAATACACTTGGAGAATTCCTGAGTAAAAACAACCTCATGCAGCTTCGTATAGCTGAAACTGAAAAGTATGCTCATGTGACATTCTTCTTCAACGGAGGAGTCGAACATCAGAATGAAGGAGAGGAAAGGTGCCTTGTACCTTCTCCAAAAGTTGCTACCTACGACCTGAAACCAGAGATGAGTGCATACGAGGTTACAGACAAGCTTATTGAAAATATAGAATCTGAAAAGTATGATGTCATTATACTGAACTTTGCTAATATGGACATGGTAGGCCATACTGGCATATTTGATGCAACGGTTAAGGCTGTTGAGACCATTGACAAGTGTGTTGAAAAAGTGATCCAAAGAATTGTATCTCAAAATGGAGCAGCCATCATAACAGCAGACCATGGAAATGCCGAAAAGATAGTGGATTACAATACAGGTACAGCACATACTGCACACACATCTAATCCGGTAAAGGCTATCCTTGTAAATGCAGGAGATGGACTTGACCTCAAAGAAGGCAAATTATCAGACATCGCACCTACAATGCTGGAAATGCTGGAAATAACACAGCCTGAAGAAATGACAGGGCATTCATTACTTCTAAGAAAACGATAAAATATCAAAATATCAGAACCACTGGTCAAGCGTTTTCTGATCATTTCCGGAGAACGAATCCAGACGTTCAATTGCTTTTAAAACACGATCCCGTGAGAAATCATGTTCATCACAGAGGAAAGCCAGAATTGCATTCTTATCGGGTTTGCCCCATTTTAATTCATAGCTATCTGTAACCGGAGGGTTGTGGAAAAATGACCTGATTTCTTCCAGCGTGTCAAGTTCCAGGCCTTTTGATTCTAATAATTGGTCTGCGTTATCGTATTTTTTAATGAGGTCCAGAGCTTTTTTAGGACCGATACCCTCAAGGCCTTCATTATAATCAGTTCCAACACAAATAGCAATATCAATGAGTTGATCATGGTCTATTCCAAGCTTTTCCAGAGATTCCTGAAGGTCGATCAGTTCAGGTTTCACATCCACATAGACTTTCTTGTTTGGAAGCTTTCGTTTGCCTGATATTGTAAGGTTCCTTACGACCATTGGAGAGCCGAATACCAGAGAATCATAGTCCTGAGATGCAATGAAATCAGCATCTCCTTTTTTAACCATATAAGAGGCCTGGGCCTCGCCCTCAGATGGAGACTCTACAAACGGAATTCCCATTGCGCCAAGCAGCCTTTTTGAGCTGGAAACAATATCTTCATCAACTTTTGAAGAAGCCTGGGCATATTTGAATGATTCTTCAGCCAGGCCTTGTTCTTTAGCTTCTGCCCATTTAGTACTTGCATTGTCCCGGACATGCGCGCGCTTTTCATTTGTTGACGACTTCAAGTCAGGGGGCTTTCCATCAAAGACAAAAACAGGCTTTATTCCTGATTCCATCAGGTTAGCCATTCTGTAAAGAATACCCGATAAGTGGGAGGTGATATTACCATTGGAATCCTTTAGAGGCGTTCCATCCCTCTGTCGAATAATGCTCAAAAACTGGTAAAGCGTATTGTAGGCATCTATTGCAACTACCCGAAATGATAATTCAGATATTTTAAGGGGTTTTCTTCGGAGAAGATCACCAATATCAGTGCCCATACATATTCTTTTAATTTTAAAAATTATATATCTTTTGTCAAAGAATCCTTGATATCCAGCCTAACATCAATGACCGAATCATCAGTAGCGTCTATTTTCCCCACTCTGAGAATGTTCCCTACTCTATCAATTAAATTCGTTTTTGTTATCTGAACCTGATGAAGATCATCAGATTCCTGGCTTTTATGGACAATAAGAACATCATGTTCTGCATTCTCACTTTTACCTAATTTTGACATCATGCTCCTTACGAGGTGATCGAAATCAGAGTAAATAAGAATCTCAGAACATTTTCCGGATTTTTTTATAATACCTATCGGTTCCAGATTAATGCGCATTTACTCACCTCACTATAAGAATCAAAAGTATCAGCCGCCTTATTAAGCACCTTACATTAATATGGTTTTCGGGTACAAACCATTATTCTCAGAAAAATGAAGAGAGGGGACTTATCTCATCTATAACGAGTTCTGTCAATGGTACTTGCCACATCATCAATACTTTCAAGAACCTCATTGACCCGGCCATCGAGATTTGCTTCAACGCTTTGAACACTTATTCTCAAAGAACGTTCCTTTGCATCAAGCATATTGTCAATTTTTCTAAGCCTGCTATCTACTGAAAGGATCATAGCAGCTAGCGCACCAACCATGACCATTGCAGAAAGGATGATCAAAGCATTGGCAGGGCTGTATTTAAATCTTCCAAGCCATTCATATGTTAGTACAAAAGAAGATACTACCATCACTATTGAGAATATCACATCTCTGGTTTCCATTCTGTTACCTCATTATCTATGTAGGCTTCTTTACTATTTATATTATTTAACTTTAATTTATTGGTAATTTGCATAATGTTAAATACAGAACTGACATCTAATATATTTAGAACCCGAATATAAATATAATAGTCCATGAGGAGTGTCAGTGAATACGGAAAAATCAAACCTTAAAGAATACATACCTATGCTTGTGATGGCAGGTATTATAATAGTAGTACAGATCACAGCACTGCTTTTGGCAGCGCCCATGAATGCTAATGATATGAGAGCCTTTGAGAACCCGGATTCTGCATTCAACACCCTATTCTACATTGTTATCATACTGGTATTCACTGGCCTGCTTTTGTTAGCTATTAAAAAGAATATGCAATGGATCATACAGCTTACCATATTACTTGCTGTGGGTTCCACGATGTATTATGTATTCTATGCCCTGTTGTCACTTGCAGATATCTCGATAATGACAAACAATCTGGTGTCAGGTGTAGTTGCAGCAGCACTCACCGTCCTGCTCTATAAGTTCCCTGAATGGTATGTTATTGATACCATTGGACTTATCATAGGAGCCGGTGCCAGTGCAATATTTGGCATATCACTTTCAATCCTCCCGGTTATTCTTCTTCTGGGATTACTGGCAATATATGATGCTATCTCAGTTTACAAAACAAAGCATATGATAGACCTCGCAGAAGGAGTAATGGATCTGCGCTTGCCAATACTTTTCATAATACCCAAGCACATGAAATACTCATTCATAGAAGATTCATTCAACAAGGATGATGGCAAAGACAGAGAAGCATTCTTCATGGGACTTGGGGATGCTATCATGCCAACAATACTTGTCATATCTGCAAACGTATTCCTTGTCCAGAAACACAATATAGACCTTGTAGGCGGATTTATCACATACCCGGCAATTGGCGCAATGATTGGTACCCTTGTGGGATTCTTCGCATTAAGTGTGCTTGTAATGAAAGGAAAACCTCAGGCAGGACTACCTTTCCTTAATAGCGGAGTGATCATTGGGTATATAGTAGCAGTATTGATATCAGGAAGTCCACTATACTGAAAATAGCTAGTTAAAAAATAAAAATGGTTAAACTTCTTCGGAAACATCTGGATTGATGTTGCAAATGGTGCAATTTTCATCGCCATTGCAACAATTATCCTCAAGAATTCCATTTAACTCTGAATCAAGGGAACGTGTACCTTCTGCAAGTACTGCAGCATTGGATATGGTTGCTGCTATAAGAATAGCATCAAACATTTCTTCTTTTGTAACACCTATGCGCTGGCCAACCCTTACATGTGTTTTCAGACAATGTTCACACCTAAGTGCAGAGGCTACAGCTATGCCAATGAGTTCCACGGTCTTTGGATCCATATTCTTGAACTCACGCATGATACTATTCTCATAGATCATTCTGGAAACAAATAGTTCCGGCATATCCTTCATGAAATTGATAATGTAAGGAACTTCACCGTAACGTTCCTTTACGCTCTCAATGAGATCATCGACAGCCTCATCGGGCTCTTTCTCTAAAAGTTCCTTTATTTTCTCAAATTCCATGGAGATCACCTTAGCAATGCAGCCTAATATTAATTATATACTCAAATTATACTGCAAATCCAACTTCTGATTCACGTTTAATCTTTATCAATATATAATTTTTCATTTTAGACGGTGTGATATTTGCAATTTCCGATAATTTCAAACCTTCATCGAATTCAAGAGCTTCAATTCTCTCATGAAATTCCTCAAAGGGAAGTTTCACACGAAGGCCATCCAGTTGCAGAGTTATCGGAGCAGGCGTAAGAACATCCAATATCTCTGGAATTTGCTCATGTATCTCTTTCATGACCCTTGGCGGAAGAACTGCAAGCTGATCTTTAGAGATATCTTTGCGCATTTTGTTGACAACTTCGCCAACTTTTTCATTTAGGTTGTCAAGAGCGCTTATTTCATCTGATTTACGCAATCTATGAGCGACTCTGCCGATATTACCAACATAGACATCTGCACCGGCAACTTCTTCGGTTTCAAGCTCAGGACCACCTGTAACTACGATAGGAATATTGATATTCTCCAGAAGTTTAGGTTTCTTATTAATGATACAGTCCCTGAATGTACCGAATGAAAATACTGCCACATCATGCTCATTTATGAGTTTTCTTTCATAATCAGCTGAAAGTGATACCCTTCGTCCCATACCTCTTGCAAGGCCGATCATATTGGTATTTGCACCATCTCTTCGCAGATGCTCTGCGACATCGCATGCTGAGTGAGGAAGGTGATGGGATGCAAGTGTAGGAGAAACAACAGCTATCTCGGTGCTTGTGAGTGGGGCTTTTGTGAGCTTACCAAGCATTTTTGTTCCAAGTTCCTCTATTAAATGCACATCGTCTTTTGGTATGAGCATGATAAGAGTAACTTCCGTTGCTGCAGGTACCTTCTGTATAAGATAGCCCCCAAGGTCTTCAAGAAGTTCAGTGATAAGTGTATGCTTGTGAATTCCGCCTTCGTAAATATATGGTTCAAGCACTGCTGCCATTATTTTTCCCCCTGCAGTTCAGCAAGTATCTGGTGCGCACCCTCGATCCATTCAGGTTCCAGTGCATCTTCACTTGCAACGAAAACAAAAGAGTTCTCATCCATAGAATGATAGCGAACCCTGAATCCTTCAGGAGTTCCTCTGATAGCCATTTCTACAAGTCTCGATTGCAAAGTACGCTTCGGATCAGCTATAATCATCTCTTTGACAAGTTCTGATTCCTCGCCCGGATTCTCGGCAGAGATTATGAGAGTCTTCCTCTCAGGCTGACGAACTTTGCCACGTCCATATCTTGCCCATAACTTTTCAAGAAGCTCAGGAAGATATTTTTCCTCAACCACGGATATTGTGAATTCTTTCTTCACAGCTGATCCGGAATCCACGTTTGTAATATCTGATAGTTTTACAAGAGGCTGAGATGATCTCAACACTATTGCCATTTGAAAGAGAGAGTCCTCTGGTGTGACAATTACCTTTATGCGACCAATGGCGCCTCCGAGAACAAGCTCGGAAATCACATCAGAAACTATGCTTTTGTAAGCTGCCGCTTCTTCGGGAATACCGGATTCTACAATGAAAGTCTCAAGAGCTTCCATGAGAATTACTCCTCCACATATCCCGAAGCAAGTAAAGCACTTCCCACTGCACCAATAAGATGAGAGTTCGGAGGTACTATCACTTTTATGTTGAGAAGTTCACTAAGTGCTTTTGGGACACCTTCAATAAGGGATGAACCGCCTACAAGAATGAGAGGCTCTTTCACATCCACTTCCTGCAATTGCTGCTCAAATATCTGCTCCACAACACTGTGACATGCTGCTGCTGCAACATCTTCCTGAGTGGAACCTTTTGCAAGGGAGTTCACAAGCGACTGGATACCGAAAACAATACAGTAACTGTTCATGTCAACCTTATCCTGCATACCCTTCACTGCAAGTGCACCAAGTTCTGTAATATCAACTCCGAGTCTCTTGGAAGTCATATCAAGAAAACGACCAGATGCTCCAGCACAGATACCACCCATGGTAAACATACCTGGAATTCCATCCTGAATGGAAATAGCCTTGTTATCCATACCACCTATATCAATAACAGTTGCCGCACCCTGTTGTGCATCTGCAAGATACACTGCACCTTTTGAATTGACAGTGATCTCTTCCTGAATAAGTTGTGCATTGAAGTGCTCACCAACAAGGAAACGACCGTATCCGGTGGTACCGAGTGCCTGAATGTCCTCGGCTTTGACACCTGCATCCTCAAGAGCCTTGTTGTAAGCTTCTGTTGCACTGTCAATAACCTTGATGGTTGGCACCCATCCAGAGCCTATGATCTTATCATCCCTCATGACAACAGCTTTTGTTGTAGTGGAACCTGAGTCGATACCTGCAGTAAGGCCATTCTGATGCTCCCTTGCAAGCAAATGCCTGCGTCTTGCTATGGTTGTAAGCGCTTCCATACGGGTCATCAAAGTAGCTGCTGTGGTACGCTCGGTAAAAGAATAACTGATAACAGGAATATCGGAATGTTTATGGATGTATCTTCTAACCTCGTTTCTTACTATCGCAGCTTCTGCACATCTAAAACAGGATGTGATGAACACACCATCAACGTTTGTGATACCTTCTACCACAGATTTTGCACGGGCCATCATAAGACGCAGATCAGGGCTTGCAGCTTCCAGACCAAAATCCCTTCCGATATCATCAAGGATATTGATATCCACTTCAGGGAAAATTAATTTAGCATCCACACTTCGGGCAACTTCTTCAAGTTCTCCATGGACACCTGCATATTCAGAGCCACATGAAACCAGTGCCACTTTTACAGCTGATTCGTTTTTCATGCTTCTGCCTCCCCGTCAGGCAAAGATTTCAGGAAATCAGCTATCTTATATACAAACTCCTGACCTTCATCATCATCTTTTGGGAAATCCAGTTCAAGAAGAGGAATCCCACGATCACGGATAAGGAACTTTGTTAATTCGTTGGTACGAGCACAGCCCATACAACCAAAAGCCATAGGTGATTCGCTTACGATAATGCCAGCCTCTGCATCATCAACCATGGGACCCACTATAGCCATTCTTCCCCGAACACCTGCAGGAACTTCTACTGCCGCGTATTTCAAACCATTCTTAGGCTCTTCTGCTGTGATGTTCAGAGGAGGGGAATCAACACCAACTGTTGCGACCTTCTCCTTGATCTTTTCCATCATTGCAAGGGGTTTATGCCCGAATCTTTCCACAAGATCGGAAAGTATCAGACTATTTGTAGGATAAATGATTACTTTTGCCATTGTAATGCCTCATGAGGTGGATTCAATTATGTCTTTGAGTTGACTGACTTTCATTCTCTTTTTACGCTCAACTTCTTTAGCAGGAAGGCCTTTTTCGTAATTATCAAGAGCTTTCCCAATTATAGGAAGCATGCCAGCCTCTTCCTGCATAAAATAAAAGCCAGGCCTTGTGCCTCCTCCACGACTTGCACGACAGCGCCTGTCATCTCCTGGAGGAAAACCTCTCTCCTTTACAAAAATATGATTTTTGTCAAGTGCTACAACTTCCTTCACAACCTGATTCACATCAGCTCTGGAGCCTGTAACCATTGTACCAAAACAGGTCTCTTTAATCACGATTCCTGTTTTAGACTCGTATATCTTTAATGCAGCATCAATTGGCAGAACACTATCAGAGCCCAGAACCACGAGCTTTGTGATCACATCATCTTCATTGTCTGGCATTATATTGATCCTCCTTTTTACGTTCAATGATGTACATTACATCTCCATCTTTGAGTCTATCCAGTTTATCAATATCAAGTATTTTTCCAACTATATTCGTACTGTTGAATCTTTCACCTGTGGGACCAAAAAGATCATCATCAGATGATTTTACCCCTACCATTCCAGCTCTCTTGGCAGCCTGATTTGTAACGCCTATCTCTCCTGAACTAACTTTATTCTGCGGAGAATTTTCAGGGAATATTTCCTTATATTTCTCTGCCTCTTTTTCAGCTTTGAAAATGTAGGTATTCTCATAGGTCATAAGAACAGGCAAAACGCCAACTGGCTTATATTGCAATTGAGTAGCATGCCTGAAGAAATCGAGTGTTTTAGGAGCTAGCTCATCATAGAGTTCAATATCTACAAGATGATCAGGGTCAACCCCCTTCACAGTCACTTTAGCTTCCCCCAATATCCCGATCGTTGTCTCAGGGATCTGTTGAACAATGAAGCCGTCATCCTCTGTATATCCTTCTTTTACAATCTCAATACCCAATGAATTCATTTCCTGCTCTGCTTCTACATTACTCATTCCAAGAAGCATAATAGGATCAGGGACAAAATCCACCATTATTTTCTGTCCGCTTTCAGCCATTTTCACAAGTTCTATACCCTGAATAACATGACCAATGACTGAGTGCATGATAGTGGATGTTCGTCCATCTGTGGAAATAAATAATTTACCGGCACCGTACCCCACTGTTCTTACAAAAACAGAACCTGTTGAACGTGCCTCGAAGTTCTCATACCTGACAAGTTCCCCCTGGAACCTGTGATCGGAAATAAATGAATTAGAAACAAAATCAACATTAAAAGTGCCATCCCGTGTTACAGCAAAAAAGTGTTCTGCACCTTCCGGAGCTGCAGGATCGATCTCTATAATTACACAGGTAAATATTTTAGAACCATCTTTTAATTTTGTACCTATATCATCTGTCGAAATGTGTTCACCGATCTGTTCCCATTCCACCATAGGTTCAATACTGAGGATCCTGTCACTTGGGTCGAGATCTAATAAAACATGTTTTCCACTGATTATCCTTGCAAAAGTAGATTCTTCAGGGGCACCATACTCCGATATGTGTCTGTTCTTTGTAAGGATCAAATGAGTACTTGATGAATCTCCGCCACCGGCTGCGAACATAAGTTCGAACCTTTCATATTCCATGGAGCCACGCTTTTGAACCACATCACTATCAAATGGTCCAAAAGCCACTGCATCCTTACTGGTCCAGCGAACCGGAATATCTGCATAATCCTGAAAATGAGAAAGCCATCTATCTCTGGAAGAAGAAGGAAGGTCATGGAGTTCGATCCTGAACTCACCTTTTGATGTTTTTACAATATACTCTGCAGTATCTCGTTCCTTCTCACCCTCTTTTTCAATGAGGATACCAATAGATGTTCCTTTTTTATATGGGGCATTTGACACCCTGATCGCATCTGCGAGGTCTGAACCTTCCGGAAATTTAAACTCATGCCCATTGATCTCTACCGTTATTTCATCATTCGTGTCAAACGCCTCCAATCATATACTTAATATCACGACTCAGTAGCCGCTTCAATACGTTCTTCTTCAGTAAGCTGGGAAATTACCTTTTCCGGCTCACCAACATCCACAATTTTACCAAGTCTCATAAGAGCTACACGATCACATATTTCCTCAAGGAAATCCATATCATGCGACACTATCACAAATGTATCGCCCCTCTTTTCACGTGCTTCAAGAATCGATTTTGTAACTTCTTTTTTAGTGATAGGGTCCATGGTACCTGTTGGTTCGTCCATGATGATGATATTTGGTTCTTTCATCAGGATCTGTGCCAGAGCTACTCTGTGTCTTTCACCTTCACTAATCTCATTCGACATCTTTGATAATATAGATTTTGCCTTTTCTTCAGTAAAGCCTGTAGATACCAGAGTACTAAGAGCCTTTCTTACAGCTAATTCGTAAGGAAGATCAATACCTATGGATTCTGTCAGGTTGTCAATGATAGTTCTGTGATTGTATAATCCATATTCCTGATGAAGAATACCCATATATTTTACAGCACGGCCTCTGCATTCAGGACCCGGTTTCTTCATATCTATCCATTCATCACCGACTCTTACCTGGACCTCACCGGCGGTTGGTTGCACAATTCCCATCAGAACTTCAGATGTCGTGGTCTTTCCGGCACCACTTGTACCCGCTAGTCCAAATATCTCTCCGTCCATGACATCAAAAGAAACATCATCTACCGCGTAAACGACGCCCCTGGTAACTGAGATATACTTCTTGACAAGGTTTTCTACCTTGATAAGAGGCTTACCCACAATAACATCGCATTTCTTCTCAATTGTGCAAACACGCTGCATAAATTCCTTGGAAATTTTAGAAGGAGAACCTTCACTGACTATTACTCCATCTTCCAGAATAATTGCGTTATCTGCAAGATCCTCTATTACCTCTGACCAGTGTGAGGTAATGAGCATTGTCATATTGTACTCTTTAACTGCCTTTGAGATCACATCGTGAACCACATCTGCAGTCCTTGGGTCGAGAGTACCTGTTGGCTCGTCGGCAATAAGAAGCATTGGATCCCTTACAAGTTGACGGGCAAGTACTACTCTCTGTTTTTCACCACCACTAAGGTCACGTGCAATGTGCATCATACGGTGAGAAAGTTCTACTTTTTCAACTAGCTCGACCGCTCTTTCCAGGGCAAGCTCATTGTTCATACCAATTTCTGTAAGTGAATTTACCACATTGGTAATTACAGGATCATCACCATAAAGTGCAAATGTACGCTGGAGCATGATAGCAATACGCTTTGTTAGTTCCCTTCTTTTGCTGTCATGCAACTTGATACTTGCAAAATCGATATCCATAGCTTTGAGTACATCGCCATCGCAGTTAGGACATGTTTCTCCTACTTTGCTTGGTGGGTGTACCTGTCCACATTTATCGCATCGTGAAACATGATATATTACCTGTCCACTTATGTTCTCATATTCCTCAACACCGCGCAGAACATGCATCAGAACTGTCTTTCCTGAGCCGCTCCGTCCTAAAATACCCAGAACCTCTCCTTCGTTGATGGTCAAATTTATGTTCTTCAAGACTTTTACACCATCAAATTCCAGTGTAAGGTCTTTGACTTCAATGAATACTGCCATTTAACTTCCTCCACTATTGTATGAGAGTTCCTGTTATTAGTATCCTGTATACACTATTCTTAAATTATTTAATGGTTTTGTATTGTGCATACACAACTATACGATAGGAACTCCGCCCTTCCAGCTGAATAGCCTAACAATGATTTAATTCAAATAGATATAATTGGATTATAGAACTCACTACATAAACATTTCGCATCATATTTTGCAGTGTTAACATGAAAAACAGCCTTCAGGTACCGAATAGATATTTAAGCGAACCTAAATATCGGACACAATACCTACAACGTCGAAAATATTATCCACAACCATATCTGCCGCATCCCGCAAAGCAGGAGGGCTCTCATCACCTTGTTGCACAGTCATAATTCCAACATCAGCCGCCTTTAAAGCTAAAATGTCATTAACACCGTCCCCAACCATTACAACAGACTGGTGATTTTCTTTGAGCTCGTTTATTATGCGTTCTTTGTCACGGGTAGTAGCAATACCAAAAACATTACTCATTGGAATAGACAAGGAAGATGCTAATAATTCAAGACTGGGATAATCATCTCCTGAGGCAATATAAACATCGGCACCCATATCCATAATACTGGATATAGTCTTTGGAGTGTTTGAATAGATTTTACCTCCCGTACTTAGCACATAAGGCACATGCATGCCATCAGAATCAACAATTATACCTGCAGCAACAAAAGAAATTCCAGGACAGTGACCTCTTACGGTAGAAACAACATCAAGGACATCGATAATGCGGATGTCACTTTTCTGAATAATAGAATGCACATCATCAAGTTCGAACGGGCGACTTGCACAACTAATTCTTATATCAATATTATAGTGTTCCACAAATTCATGAAGTAGCATATCGGGAGCACAATTATCAATATGATCAAGCCAGGAGCGAATGACCACAAGTGCCCTAGTGGGCGCCTGAGATACCAGTAAAGTGGTCTGAACATCCTGAATTATCATTCCCGTGCTATATTCCTTTGCAACCCGGAACATCCGCATAAGTGTCCCAGCACTATCAAATACCACAGCAAGCCCTTTTTCCATGGATATATTCTTGTTATTTATGCATATTTACTTTTTCATTGGATGATCGATCTGTAAGCTCACAAATTATATGTAGAAACGAAGGCAAACTCTAGCTGAACAGGATATGCTAAAAAACAGAAGATATCTGATATTGCTACTAATAGCACTAGTAACTATTATTTCCAGCACGGGGAGCAACAGTTACCCTAAGCTCAACGCTGACCCCTGGGAGAGCACAACCATCACAGTCTACATCGATGAAAATAATCTTCCTGAGCACTACAGTCCAAGTTACAAGATACAGGTGGAAAAAGCACTTGAATACTGGAATGATGGAGGAAACGGCCAGCTAAGCTATATACCGGTGCTCGAATTGGTGGAAGAAGATAACGCAGACATCCTCATAATGTGGGTAGATAATCTCGAAAGCGATAATGGATTAGATGATGGCGTTGCTGGTTTTGCAAGACCATACGAGATCAATGATAGATACGAGCGTGTTGACATCGTTCTGGAAGTAGGGAACTATGAAGGTTATGCATGGAGACAGTTTAGTGACAAGACCATGCGCGATCTGACCAAACATGAACTGGGACATGCCCTTGGGCTTGCACATAGTGACGACAAAAATGATATCATGTACCCAAGTTACGAACAAAAGAACAATGTGGATCCTCTGCTATACCATAATACCCGACCTTTTTTGATAGCAATTGCAATTATTGCATCAGTGCTCATACTTTACAGAGGTGCCGGATGGGTGAGATCAAAAAAGAAAAGAGAAGCATTGGAAAGAGAAATATTTAGCAAGCAGGAAAAATGACAAAAGCTACTACATATCAGGACATTCTACGCTATTTCAGCGGAGAAAATGTTGATTTTTCATATTTTGAACCTGATTTTTCAGATCTCACCGAATTCCAACAAACAGTATTGAATGAGGTCAGAAAAATACCTTATGGCAAAACCATAACTTACAAAGAACTTGCATGTCGAATTGGAAATAAAGGCGCTGTAAGGGCTGTAGGTACTGCCCTTGCTAAAAATCCATATCCCATAGTAATACCCTGTCACAGAGTGGTAGCTTCATTAGGTGTCGGTGGATATTGCGGGGAAAGATCCGGAGAGAAGGTTGACCTTAAAAAGAAAATGCTGGAAATGGAAAAGACCTGAGCTCACTTTTCATTATACTCTGGCTTATCATAGATAGAAGTAAAAGTCATGCATAGTTAGTCTAGAGGACATATTTGAGAATCATAGGTGAACGCATGTTTGGATGGACAGGGAGAACAGTCATAATAGACCTTAGTGATAATTCGGTCACAGAGCAGAAAACTGAAAAAGCTGATGTAAAGCCATTCCTGGGAGGACGGGGGATTGGAGCAAAATGGATCTCTGAGCTTGTCGAGCCTACAGCTGATCCATTGAGTCCTGAAAATATATTGGTATTCTCAACCGGACCAGTCACTGGAAGCTCTATGCCCATGTCAGGCCATTTCTGCATAAGCACAAAATCACCCCTGACAGGAACTATATTTGACAGCAATGTTGGCGGGTCCTTTGGAACAGAGCTGAAACTTGCCGGTTTTGATTCTTTGATCATAAAAGGAAAAGCTCAAGAGCCCGTTATTATCCAGATATACGATGAAGAAGTGGAGATACTTTCAGCTGACTACCTATGGAGAAAGAATATTGAAGAAAGCACCGATCTGCTGGAAAAAAAAGGAAAGGTGTTATGCATTGGCAGGGCTGGGGAGAAAATGGTCCCTATGGCCAGCATGGCTAACGACAGGATCTACTCCAGTGGCAGAGGAGGGGCAGGAGCTGTTGCAGGATCAAAGAATCTCAAAGGACTGGTTGTAAAAGGAACAAATAAGATTGAGATCGCCGATACTCAAAAGCTTGAAAAATCAATTGATAAAGTAGAAAGACTAATTGTTGCGAATCCCCCTGCTTCAAAAGGGCTTGCAAAATATGGCAATACAATGTTTGCAGACCTGCTCGGACACATGGGAATTATACCAGGAAACAATTTCAAAGATCCGAATTTCATTGGTCTTGGAAATATCTCTGCAGACTCTATTAAACAGAACAATGAAATAAACAAAACCCCATGCAAAGCATGTAATATCGGATGCATGCAGGCATTTGCAGATGGAAGAGTTGTTCCTGATTACGAAACCATCTGGGCATTTGGACCCAATATTGGTAATAGGGATCTTGAAATGATCATTAATCTCAATGAGATCTGCAAGGAATATGGCATGGACCCTATTTCATGTTCCAGTGCAATTACAGGATACATGGAATTGAAGTCATTGAATATCGAAGATATTGATGTCCGAAAGATACTGAAGGAAATTGGAGAAGGAGAAAGTGAGCTTTCACATGGTTCCCGCTCATACCTATGCTCAAAACAAGCAGAATCCATTAGTATGGATGTCAAGGGACTCAGCATTCCAGGTTACGACCCCAGAGCAATGATGGGGATGGCACTTTCATATGCAACTGCCAATCGTGGTGCATGTCATATGAATGCGTTTATGCTGGCACCTGAGCTTATTGGAAAACCTGTACACCTAGATCGAGATACCTTTGCAGGCAAAGCAGCGCTGGTGAAACATTTCCAGGATCTTATTGCCGTGATGGATTCTTTTGTGCTCTGCCCATTTGCAGCTTTTGCACTTGGGGAAGTCGAGCTTGCAAGCATCCTGAATGCTATAACAGGAATGGATTATTCCGCAGAAGAAATACTCCGCTGCGGAGAGCGCATCTATGATATTGAAAGATCGTTCAATATAAAAGCGGGGTTTTCCAAAAGCGACGATATGCTCCCTGAAAGGTTCTTTGCACAAGATGGTATCGATAAAGATGAATTCATGAGGAGTCTGAAAGACTATTATCGTTTCAGAGAATGGGATGATCAGGGACGTCCAAATGAAAATTTAGAAAATTTAATGCTTTGAGACCTACACAGGAAGTCAGCGTTACATACGATTTGATTTAAATAGTTTTATGTGATACTGCCAGCTATAAAATATTTGCTGATTATTTGCAAAATAGGGAGCAAATTGATATATAAAAGTATGAATTATACCCCACAAAATTAAATTTATATTAATAATCATCCTATTTGGAGACTTATAAATGAAAACTCAAGTCGAAGTTAAAGACCTTAAAGAAGGAAAGTACGTTCTTGTAGATGATGCACCCTGCTCAATTAAGAGCATATCAAAGTCAAAGCCAGGTAAGCACGGTTCTGCAAAAGCAAGAATTGATGTGATCGGAATTTTTGACAAGCAGAAGAGATCAATTGTAAGTCCTGTATCCGATAAGATCTACGTTCCTATTGTAGAGAGAAAGAGCGCACAGGTACTTTCCCTATCAGGCGGTGTTGCACAACTCATGGACATGGCAGACTTCACAACATTCGAGATGAAGGTCCCTGAAGAATACAAGGACAGAGTCGTTGAAGGTCAGGAAGTACAGTATCTTACAGCAATGGGCAATATAAAGTTCGATTTCAGAAATTAAATCCCAGTTTTTCTTTGAGAACTTATGTTTTACAAGCCTGAGATGATGGATGCCCTGTCAGACTACGAGTCTGCGAGGTATGCCATATTCGGAGTTCCTTTTGACGGGACATCATCATACAGGTCAGGAAGCCGCTGGGCACCGGATGCCATGCGAAAGGCTTCGGAGAATTTTGAAACTTATAATTCTTATTTTGACGTTGACCTTCAAGACCTGCAAATACATGATGCAGGAAATATCGAACATTACTCTTCAGTGGACCTCATGCTGGAAGAGATCACTTTTGACGTACAGCCCATTGTGAATGATGGAAAGGTCCTCATTATGATGGGGGGCGAACATTCGTTAACATTACCCTGCGTGAAAGCATGTGCAGAAAAAGCAGGTGACGACTTTGGTGTGCTTGTTCTGGACGCTCACTTTGACCTGCGTGAAGATTACGGCGGCATAAAGAATAATCATGCATGTGTGTCAAGGAATATTATCGAAGAGGTTACAGATAATTATGTGAGCATCGGGGTCAGAAGCGGGCCAAAGGAAGAGTGGGTATTCGCAAAAGACAACGATATCAAATATTTCACATCCGATGATGTGCGTGAAATGGGAATTAAACCGGTAATTGCAGAAGCTCTGGAATACCTGGATTGCAAGCAGATCTACCTCTCCCTGGACATGGATGCTCTTGATCCATCATTTGCACCTGGTCTTGGAACACCAGAACCATTTGGACTTACAGATTTGGATGTAAGAGAAGTTATACGCATACTTGCACCTATGACGATTGGATTTGATGTCATGGAGATCGCACCGGAGTATGATAACGGCCAGAGTGCATTGCTAGGCACGAAACTCCTACGTGAATTCATCGCGGCACATGCGGCAAGTGAAAAATAATTAAATCCTATAATTATAGTTCCAAACTCTTCTTTTGAATATTTCCTGTCAGAGTATTTCACATAATTATCTCCCAGCAATTACTAACTGAATAAAAGATCCATCATAACGTAAAATCGCGATTCTGGCATGAGAATCCAAGCTTTCAAGCATAGTTAATTATATACCACCTCCAGACAATGAGTAGTTGATCAGAATCATGAATGATGAAGTAGAAGTAATATGTCCTTCATGCTCACCTAAAATCGAAGTGATGCATGATGTTTTGAAGTCAGGTCAGAATCCAGTAGTAGAATGTCAGGAATGCGGTGACGTACACCCAACAACCATTGAAAAGCCAAAAGTAGTTGTTGTGAAGGTGATCATCAGTAAAGAGGATGAATCTTTTACCTGTATGAACCACATGAGCTCAGATGATATCGTGACAGTTGACGATGAAATAATAGTTGATGATGGCGAATCTGATGAGGTATATCCAATAATAGTCACCTCCATAGAGTCAGGTGACAGAAGACTTGGGGTTGCAGATGCAGCAAAAATTGATACGATCTGGGGAAGAGCTATCGATGAAGTTGTTGTCAAGATCGCGATACACCAGGGAAAGAGTACCAAACCATTAGAAAAAAGAGTTCCTGGTGGACAGGAATTCATAGTGGGCGAAAAAGGCACAGCAGGTAGAGAAGAATACCGCATCACCAAAATAAAAATAAGAGATGGAAGTCTGGTTTCACAAAAGGGAATGGCTGTTGAGGCGAAAGATATCAAAAGGGTATTCGCAGAAGAAGTGAAACATAGAGGATGGGGAGAAGGTAAAACCGCCTGGAGTGACAGAGGCAGGGATTCCAGCCACAGTTGGGGTTCAAAAAAAGGGAATGGCGAAAGATGGAGTTCAAAAAGAGATGAGAGTGGGTCATCATGGAGTTCGAGGAAGAAAGAGCGTTATTAATTAGATCGCTCAAAAAATACGGGATATCTGATAAAGTTCTTTCAGCAATGGAAGAAGTCCCAAGGCACTTTTTTATACCACAGAGCGAAAGCGGCCGAGCCTATGTAGATACACCTTTGCCAATAGGCAATTCACAGACCATATCTGCCCCGCATATGGTTGCCATAATGTGCAACCTGCTGGAACTTGAGGAAGGACAGCATGTGCTTGAGATAGGTACAGGTTCCGGGTATAATGCAGCTGTTATGTCACGACTTGTTGGAGACAGTGGTAGGATATACTCTATTGAAAGAATTGAAGAACTAGCTATTTTTGCACAAAAAAATCTCAAAAGAGCAGGATGTTCAAATGTAGAAGTATTACGGGATGACGGCTCATCCGGCTATCCTCTAAAAGCACCATATGACAGAATATGTGTTACTGCATCTGCACCTGAAACCCCACTGGCTCTTATAGAACAATTGAAGACTGGTGGAATTATGGTCATACCCGAAGGGGGTTCTTATCAGCAACTTTTTGCCATCAAAAAAAATGAAGATGGCAGCATAGTTAAGAAAAAATGGGGAGATGTCTTTTTTGTACCCCTGATAGGAAAGTACGGTTTTAAGAATTGACCTTCTTACTGACACATCTTTTTTGCGAAATCATTATATTAAGACTAAACTTTATCTAAAAACATATTCTGAGCAGACTATCATATATAGCAAATGTGAAAGAGATGAATTCTAAAAATGCATCATGGCAATTCTGGATAGACCGCGGAGGAACTTTTACTGACATTATAGCAAAGGCAGATGATGGAAAACTATTGAGCTATAAACTGCTCTCTGTTGACCCGGAGCATTATCAGGATGCAGCAATTGAAGGTATCAGAAGAATACTCGATGCTAAAAAGGGAGAAGTACTGAAAACCGGACACATAGAGTCTGTCAAAATGGGTACTACCGTAGGAACAAATGCATTACTGGAACGAAAAGGTGAATCAACCGTACTTGTGACTAGCAGAGGTTTTCGGGACGCTCTGCAGATAGCTTATCAGAACCGGCCAGACATATTTGCACTTAATATAAAATTACCAGAGCTGCTCTACAAAGGTGTAGTTGAGGTCAATGAGCGCTACAGTTCCCATGGAGAGATTATTGAAGAGTTGGATATTGAGAAAGCACGGAATGATCTTGAAAATATATTCTCTTCAGGAATACGCTCACTTGCAATTGTGTTGATGCATGCTTATCGATATCCTGAGCATGAACTTGTTCTCAGAAATATCGCAGAGGAAATTGGGTTCACACATATATCACTTTCACACGAAGTCAGCCCTCTTATGAAATATGTCAGCAGAGGAGAAACCACTGTGATTGACGCATATCTTTCGCCAGTGCTGAAAAGATATGTTGATATGGTTAATTCCACTCTGCAGGAAAGTGGAGACAAAACAGATCTGATGTTTATGCAGTCCAACGGAGGCCTTACTGATGCCCAGCAGTTCAGAGGAAAAGACTGTATTTTATCCGGGCCTGCCGGTGGAATTGTTGGTGCTGTCAAAACATCTGAAATGGCGGGTTTTGATAAAATAATAACATTCGATATGGGAGGAACTTCCACGGATGTGGCGCACTATAGTGGAGAATATGAGAGAAGCTTTGAGACGGAAATCGCAGGGATACACCTTCGATCACCAATGCTTCATATCCATACAGTAGCAGCAGGCGGTGGATCCATACTACACTTTGATTCAGGGAGATTCAGAGTCGGACCGGATTCAGCAGGGTCTGATCCCGGGCCTGCCTGTTATAGAAAAGGTGGACCTCTTACCGTTACAGATTGCAATTTGATGCTTGGGAAGATACAGCCAAGCTACTTCCCTCAAGTGTTTGGAAAAGAAGGAGATCTCCCTCTTGACGTAGATATCGTACAGAAAAAATTTGGAGAACTTGCAGAAGAACTGAGAGCATCCACCTGCAAGGAGCATAATGCAGAAGAGATAGCTGAGGGGTTCCTGAAGATAGCAGTGGAAAATATGGCCAATGCTATCAAAAAAATATCCATCCAGAGAGGGTATGATATCAACAATTACGCCCTCTGCTGCTTTGGTGGAGCAGGAGCACAGCATGCATGCAGAGTTGCTGATTCACTGGGACTCAAAAAAATAATAATTCATCAGCTTGCCGGTGTGCTCTCAGCTTATGGGATGGGACTTGCAGACCAGAGAATACTCAAAGAGCACTCATTTGAAGAACTGCTAAGTAATGAACTTGTGGGAGATCTGGAAAAATATGCATCGGAGCTTGAAACTGCTGGAAAAGAAGAGATGCGTTCACAGGGTGTTCCTGATGAAAGAATAGATGCATTAAACCGGGTACATGTGAAGTATAAGGGAACTGATACTGCTCTCATGATTGAAATGGCTGACATGAGAAACATTATTGATGAATTCAATGATGAGCACAAAAAGCGTTTTGGTTTCATTATTGAAAATAAAGAACATATTGTGGAATCTCTCTCCGTGGAAATAATAGGACTAGGAGATGTACTTCATGATCTCGGAAGAACTTGGGACAGAGAAAATGAAGTATCAAATGCTCTCCTTGAATATGTGAACATATTCAGCTATGGAAAATTCAACAAAACACCGGTACTAATGCGCAGACATATTTTGCCTGGTAAGGAAGCTATCGGGCCTGCAATAATTATTGAAGATAATACCACCGTTATTGTTGAACCGGGTTGGAAAGCATTAGTTATGGAAGATGGAAATATGCTGCTTACAAAAGAAGGCACGGTTTTGGATGTTGAAGATGTAGGTACGGAAGCCGATCCTGTAATGCTTGAGATATTCAATAGCCGTTTCATGTCAATTGCAGAACAAATGGGATATACGCTTCAGAATACAGCTTATTCTGTGAACATCAAGGAAAGGCTTGATTTTTCATGTGCTGTTTTTGACAGGGGCGGAAACCTTGTAGCCAATGCACCTCATATTCCGGTTCATCTGGGTTCCATGGGAGAGAGTGTCAGATCAGTTATTGAGCAATTTAATGATATGCAGTCGGGTGATGCATACATGCTTAATTCACCATATGATGGGGGAACACACCTCCCTGATATTACGGTAGTAACTCCCGTGTTTTATGATAATGAACTGACATTCTATCTTGCATCCAGGGGACACCATGCAGATGTAGGCGGAATCAGTCCGGGCTCGATGCCACCAGCGAGTAATCATATCGAAGAAGAAGGACTGCTGACCCGGGGATTTAAATTGATGGAAAGCGGACATTTCCATAATGAAGACTTGAAAAATTGGTTGCTTTCCGGGAAGTATCCGGCACGTAACCCTCAGCAGAACATTGCAGACCTCAAGGCACAGGTGGCTGCAAATGAAAAAGGTGCAGAGGAATTGAGAAAACTTGTTGAGCAATTCTCAGTTGAAACTGTGAATGCATACATGCAGCATGTACAGGATAATGCAGAAGCAGCCGTAAGAAACGCTATTTCTTTACTTGATGATGGAGAAGCTGAGCAGCTATTCGATGATGGAACTTCGATCCATGTAAAAGTGAGCATTGAGCATGAGAAACAAAAAGCTATTGTGGACCTCTCAGGTAGTTCAACTCAGCACCCTGGAAATCTGAATGCTCCGACTGCTATTTGCAAGGCTGCGGTGCTCTACGTGTTCAGAGCTCTGGTTCAGGAAGACATACCCTTGAATGAGGGATGCCTGAAACCGATCGATATCATAATACCCGAATCAAGCATGCTGAATCCAAAATATCCGGCTGCGGTAGTTGCTGGAAATGTTGAGACCTCACAGCACATTGTGGATGCGCTCCTGACAGCTCTTGGAGTTATGGCAGGATCCCAGGGAACTATGAACAATTTCACTTTTGGTAACGAGGAATTCCAGTATTATGAAACGATATGCGGCGGTTCTGGCGCAGGTGATGGATTCCACGGAACAGATGCTGTACAGACACATATGACAAATTCCAGGATCACTGACCCCGAGGTGCTGGAATGGAGATTTCCTGTTATGCTAGAAGAGTTTTCCATACGCAAGGGAAGTGGTGGAAATGGAGAATTCAGAGGTGGAAATGGAAGTGTCAGGAAAATACGCTTTGTTGAACCCATGAATGCGGCTGTGATCTCAAGTCACAGGGAAGTGAGTACTTCCGGCCTGAAAGGTGGTGAGGATGGAAAATGTGGCCACAACTACGTTCTGAAGGAGAGCGGAGAGATTCTGGAACTTTCGGGAAGATCTGAGTTGAAAATGAATGCAGGAGATGTTTTCGTCATTGAGACTCCGGGTGGTGGAGCATTTGGAACGGTGAGAACTATAAAGTAAGCTCGCATCTTAAGTTAGTATTGAAATTCCTAGCTAATCACAAAAAATTGATACCATGAATTCTGCTAAAGATACAAAAACAGTTACTGTGAAGGGTGTATTCATGCTCAATACAGCAGGGAAGACCATGCCTTCAGTGATGTTAGAGGACGATACCGGGGCTTTTATGCCGATCACTATTGGTAATACCGAAGCAGTATCGATAAATTCCGTGGTCAAAGAGGAAACCATGCCACGTCCTTTAACCCATGATCTTATAGACAGCATTATCAAGAGACTTGGTATGAAAGTGGAGATCGCACTTATCGATGAGAAGATCGACGACATCTATTATGCAAGGCTTACACTGAGTAAGGATGGAGTGGGAATGGAATTTGATGCAAGGCCAAGCGATTGCATTGCCATTGCACTACGTGATGATGCACCTATCCTGATAGATACTGAACTTTTCAATGAGAGTTCCATGAGCAAGGATAAATTCCACAGTTCGAGAGATGGTATCATTCTCGAATGAGAGAATCAGATCATACGCTAGAACAGGATTATTCCATGAGACATCGCATATTCTACAACCCTCTCCAATTTATTTTTACACTCATTCTGGGAGCGATACTTGCATTTAGTGTGTCCATTCTCTTCTTTGGAATTGCCAGCACCGCTTTTGCAAGGATAGGATTTTCCTGGACCGATGCTTTCCTCCTGCTCTTCCTCTCACTTATCGGAAGCCATGTTAACATTCCCCTCACCACCATCGAGACAAATAATCCCATCGATAAGCAGAAATACGTAAAAGCATTTGGAATCTCATACAGAGTCCCTTTCAAGCAATCCTTCAGAACGAAGACCACAATTGCAGCAAATATGGGAGGAGCCATCATCCCGACAATGGTAGCTTTCTACCTCCTCACCATCTTCCCTGATGCCCTCACTTACTGCATCTCAGCAACCATATTCGTGACCGTTGTCACAAAGCTGGTAGCCCGCCCTGTAAAAGGAGTTGGCATTGTATCCCCTGCACTCGTCCCGCCACTTTCAGCAGCCATCATTTCGACCATAGTTATCGCAGCAGCCAACGCCCACCCAGATCTTCTTTTCGCAACCGCCTACATCAGCGGCACCATGGGCACCCTCATCGGTGCAGACCTCCTGAACCTCAGATCCATTACAAAGCTCGGCGCACCCGTTGTGAGTATCGGCGGCGCAGGCACTTTTGATGGCATTTTTTTGGCAGGGGTGCTGGCGGTGTTGTTGGTTTGAATGAAATGAAAATTAAAACAGACAATGCAATATATAGGTTTAAATAAAAAAATTCATTCAAGCTTAGAAATAAGCATCTCAATTTTTCTCTCGATTGCAGGCAACTCTGTTTCAAGAGTATCCCAGACCAGGTCATAATCGACATTAAAATACGCATGGATGAGCCGATCCCGCATACCTGCAATATTGCGCCATGGGATGTCATTGTCTAGTAACTTTATATCATCAGGAATGGATTTTGCAGCCTCTCCGATAACCTCAAGTTGGCGCACGACAGCACTTTTAGTTTTCTCATCTTCCAGAAACGATTCCCTGTCCATTCCAGAAGTAAAATCCATTGCAAGTCTTGCAGCCGAGAGAATTTCAGACAGGTAAAGAATTGGAGATCTCATACTGTCACCAATTCATTCAGCACATCATCACGCATCATGGGGTGTAATGACTTTTCCGAAACCACATCCACAGGAATACACAATAAGTTCTCGAGGTACTCTGATACAGCCACAAGGTCAAGAAGCGTTGCACCCTTATCAAATCTAACAAGCACATCCACATCGCTTTCGCTACTCTGTTCACCGCGGGCATATGAGCCGAAAATTCCAATTACCTCCGCCTTGAATTGAGTTTTGATATCAGAGGCATTGTTCTGGATTAACTTCCGAATTGTATCTTTATCCATTTGCTTTCCCATGAGTTCAGTTATTGCTTAATCATCAATTATATCTACAATACTTTTGCAAATTTAGCTAATAAATATGTAGGGTAGTGTTCCCTTATATATTCATGTCAATTTCAATTATAAAAAGAAATTCACTCACACAACAACTCTTAAATAAAGAATCCGTATCTTCCTATTAAAAACGTAAACTGCCAAGCATCTTGGCAGATTCCAGATAATCAAATTCAGGGAAAAGGATATTCACAAAATGACGCTCACAAAAAGGATCATACCATGTCTTGATGTAACGCTTGATGAAGCCGGGGGAACGGTTGTCAAGGGTATTGAATTTGTAGACCTGAGAAAAGCAGGCGACCCCGTGGAACTTGCCAAGAGGTATAATGAACAGGGAGCTGACGAGCTTGTATTTCTGGACATTACGGCTTCCCATGAGGGCAGGGGTACCATGGTCGATGTTATAGAAAGGACTGCAAATGAGGTATTCATTCCGCTCACTGTTGGTGGCGGAATTAACACCATCGATGATGTACGCCAGATATTGCGTGCAGGTGCTGACAAAGTGTCCGTGAACACTGCTGCTGTCAAGAACCCTCAATTGATCAAGGAAGCATCTGACATATTCGGATCCCAGTGCATAGTTACTGCAATTGATTGCAGAAGGAATCTCGATGTTGAGAACAACACTGACAAGAGGATCCTTGAGCTTGAGGACGGTACTCCTGCATGGTATGAGGTCGTCATTTACGGTGGACGTGAACCAACCGGAATCGATGCAGTACAGTGGGGTAAAAAAGTAGAAGAACTCGGTGCAGGAGAGATATTGCTTACCAGCATGGCAAGGGATGGAACCTACGATGGATTTGACGTGCCGATAACAAGAAAACTCTCAGAAGAGCTGGAAATACCCATCATCGCATCCGGAGGAGTTGGAAATCCAGAGCATGCCTACCAGGGATTCACCGATGCAAAAGCTGACGCTGCACTTGCTGCGAGCATTTTCCACTTTGGGGAATACACCGTAAGGGACGTTAAGGAATATCTCAAAGAAAAAGACATACCTGTAAGACTTTAGGGGAATTATCATGGAAATCTCTGAGTTCCAGAAATTCATGTTCGACCTCTACGCTCACAACGACAAGAAGCGTGGAGCTACGGCTACAATGCTCTGGCTCGTTGAAGAGGTAGGAGAGCTTGCCGAAGCTGTCCGCAGGGATGACAGGGAGAATCTCAGAGAGGAACTTGCAGATTGTTTTGCGTGGGTGGGTGCAATGGCAAATCTCTACGACATCGATCTTGAAGAAGTATTCCTTGAGAAATATCCAAACATGTGTCCGGGATGTAAACAGAATCCGTGTATCTGCACGGATTAATGATTTCTTATCACATCCATACAATCGAATAATTATTTTAATCTAAATTTATTTTTTAATAATGTTTAAATAACAAAAATGGATACTCTAAATGGGAGTATCCATGAGAAAGCATACTAAAACTATAGCAGAGCTTCTGCTAATCCTACTCATAATCTCATTTTCCATGGCATCAGGAGGATGCCTGAAGGACTTTGAAAGACCGAGTAGCTACACGATAACTGATATGGAGATATCCGCCGATGATATCAAAAGTTCCTATGTTGACTTCACCATCACAACTTATATTGACAACATGGGCGCAGACAGCAAAGAGAACACCACTTTGATGCTTAAAGCATTCAATAAAGACAATGGATTGCTTGAACTGTCGAAGGAAGAACAGGTAGGAATTATAGAAGAAGATAGTACTGCTCTGGTCGACCAGATTATAAGGATTCCTAAAAAAGGAAATTACAGGATCGAAGCGACACTCTTTGAAGGTAATAAGAGAAAAGCATTCTCCCAGATATCGCTCTACGATCTTGAGAATCTTGCAACCGATCTGGAAGATATCGGAATAGAGATAGATGGCATAGATTTCATTGTCAAGGGTGTCACGGAAAAAGGCGTTGTCATCGAGAACGACATCTATCTGAAAAATGAGGGAGCAGACACAAGCTCGAACTACAAGATGCTTGTCAAAGCCAGAGAAATAGATTCAAGACTCATAGCCAGTAAAAAATGGACCTATACCGGAAAGATAGAACCCGAAGCAACTGTCATCAAAAGTGTGAACCTCACAGTCCCTGATAATTACAACTACGTAGTTGAAGTAGTCATATGGAAAGGAAACACCATAATCAAGAAGGGAGAGGACTACGTGCAACTGAACCCTGAAAGGACAATAGACAGAGACCAGCGGGTTGAGAAAAAGCAGATCAGGACGGAGGATTTTATGACCGAGATGGTTCCAGATGAAGAGGCGATTGATTATGCAGAGGAAGAGATGACTCCAGGATTTGGGCTGCTCACTGGCTTAGTAGCCACAATGTTTGCTATCTTTTTGATAAGGAGGGGTAAGAATGACTGAAGAGAATAGGACAACTGAAGAAAAGCAAACACATATACAAAAGACCAGAATTCCAAAAAAGGAAGTGAACGCATCCCCTGAAGATTACTTCAGATGGGGAGTATTTGGTGTGACAATGTTACTGATAGTAATATCAGCATTGCAGCTTTACTTCACCCTTGACGATGTCATTCGCGTTTGGTTCGAGTACCAGTATGTTTCCATGATCAAGGCATTGTACAACATTTTCATAATAGTTGTCTGTGTCTACATCATGCGTTTATTCGTATTCAGGAAACAGGCTTAAGCCTGTTCTTTCTTTTTTAATTGAATATTCCTAGATCTAATTTGATGATTGTTGAAAGGTGACTGTTATATACTCACACTTCATCTGAGCAATTAAGATGCAAAAAGAACCAGAATTACTTGCTCCTGCCGGAAATATGGATTCACTCATCGCTGCCGTACAGAATGGTGCCGATGCAGTTTATCTCGGAGTCGAGGATTTCAGTGCAAGAGCCTATGCGGGAAATTTTTCAATCGAGGATTTCAAGGAAGCACTTGACTATGCTCATCTCAGGGGAGTTAAGGTCTACGTCACACTGAATACACTGATCAAAGACGTCGAGATCGAAAAAGCGGTAAATCTGATATACACCCTTGATGAGCTCGGAACAGATGCCATCATAGTTCAGGACATGGGATTACTATCACTTGCAAGAAAGCTTGCACCCACATTACCGGTTCATGCAAGCACACAGATGACACTACACAATAGCGAAGCTGTTCGCTTTGTTCAGGAAATGGGCGTCGAAAGAGTGGTGCTTGCAAGGGAAATGACAATTGAGGAGATAAAGACCGTCAAACAGGAAACTGGTGCTGAAATTGAAGCATTTGTCCACGGTGCCCTATGTATCTGCTATTCAGGACAGTGTCTCATGAGCAGTATAATAGGTGGCAGAAGCGGCAACCGAGGCCATTGTGCACAGCCTTGCCGAAAAAAGTACAGGCTTCTGGAAAATGGAAGGGAGATAAAGACTCCCGGTAAGTTCCTTTTAAGTCCAAAGGACCTGAACACAGCTAGGATCATCCCCAGATTAATAGAAGCAGGTATTGATTCCTTCAAGATAGAAGGTCGTATGAAACGACCGGAGTACGTTGCCGGAGTAGTACGAACATACCGCAGACTCATTGACAGATACATTGAGGATCCCGAGGGATATTTTGTATCAAAAAGTGAGCTAAAAGAACTCACACAACTTTTCAACCGTGAATTCACTACAGGGTATTTCAAAGGAAATCCCGGCACCCAGCTTATGAGCCGGGAAAGACCATACAACAGAGGAATATTACTCGGAAAGGTTGAAACTTACGATAGAAAATACAGGACCCTGAAAATAAGACTCAATGATAAATTGGAAATTGGTGACGGCATCGGGTTTGAGGATAAAAAGGAAGGTGGTACCATTGTACAGCGTATGTACAAAAATGAAAAGGTCGTTAAAAAAGCTGAAAAAAATGACTTTGTAACTATTCCTTTTGAAAATGAGGTCAAAAAGGGAACCAGTATTTACAGAACACAGGATAGTTCCCTGATGAAGGAATTACAGAATTCCTACGAACATGGAAACCTGCGTAAAATTCCTGTTTCAATAAAAACAAGGGCCATCAAAGATGAACTTTTTGAGATCACTGTGCTGGATAAGGATGGGAACAATGCCAGCGTACAATCGGATTACAGGGTAGAGCCTGCTAAAAAAAGAGCCATTGCTAAAAGTGATATATTGAAGCAGCTCGGGAAACTTGGTAACACGGTTTTCGAAGCAAAGATCATTGATATTCAAGTGGATGAAAATATTTTCATCCCCATTAGAAGCATGAACGATGCCAGGAACGAAGCTGTTTCCATTCTTGAGGAGATGAGGACCAACAAATGGAGAAGAAATAAACACATTCCATACCAGAATCATGAAAACACATATACCACAGAACTATCCAGACCTTTTATCGCAGTGAGTGTAGACAGCATAAATAAGGTGAAAACTGCAATTTCAGGTGGAGCTGACCTGATATATTATGATCTTGAAAACTGCACTAATATCGAAGAGCGGTTATCACTTATTCAAAAAGCAGCCAGCGATTCAGATGTATCAGTATACCTCCACAGCCCGGTTATTATGAAAAATGCTGATATGGAGTCGTTTGATAAAATAGCATTTTCTGCAAAGAAAGCTGTTTTTGAAGGAATTATTGCAGCAAATTTAGGAATTATTGGAAAGTGTGCTCAGATGGGTATCAAAACGATTGCAGATAGCAATCTCAACATATTCAACCGTGAATCTGCAAATGTATTTTCTGATAAAGGTAGCAAAGTTATAGTGCTCTCACCTGAAATGAACGCAGAACAGGTCAGGGAATTGAGCCAGGAAATGGAAACTGAATACATAGTCCACGGTAAGTTTCAGGTTATGGAATCCGAACATGACCTTATTTCAAATCTTCAGCCAGAAAGAAAAAATGAAAATCTCCTGAACAATGATCATGAATTGGTGGACGAAAAAGGATTTGCATTCAAGCTAAAAGGTGATTCCAGACACCGGACACACATCTTCAATTCAAAAGAGTTATGCCTGCTGGAGGATATTGGAGAACTTGTTGAAACGGGTATTTCAAGATTGAGAATAGATGCAAGAGAAATGAAAGCTTCTGAGCTTGAAAAAGTTGTTCTTTCATATAGAAAAGCAGTCGATGACTACTTTCAAGCTTCAAGATCAAGGCGAATGAGCTGCAAGGACATTTCAAAAGAGTATACAAGAGGACATTTCAAAAGAGGTGTGTTATGAAAACATTTCTATCAGCTTCAATACGCGGTGGAAGGAATTTGCTTCCCACTTATATCAAGATACACGAATTTCTGAAAAATGAAGGCCATGAAGTATTAAGCTGGCATGTTGCAGATCCAGAGCTTGAAAAAACTGAATCTAAAATGACCGAGCAGGAAATATTCCAGCGTGATATGGACTTTCTCAAAAACGCAGGATCTGTGATAGCAGAAGTCAGCACAGCATCAACAGGTGTCGGATATGAAATTGCCAGTGCCCTGCAACTCGGTCTACCTGTGCTTTGCCTATACTCGGCAGATGCTAATGTTTCTGCCATGATACTTGGAAATGACAATGAACTTGTGAAATGTAAAGAGTATGCAAATTTTCAAACGATAGAAAATGAGATAAGGGCATTTCTTGATGAACTTAAATGAATTTGCAAAGCAATTTTTAAATACTTATCAGCTTAATATAAAAGTGGTAAATCATGGTAACTGAAATAATAATGCTTGTTGTGGCAATTATCGCTGCATATGTCCTGTACAAGGTACTAAAAACTGTAAAGAACATGGTGATTAACACCATAATGGGTCTGATCGTACTTGTGATTGGAAATATAGTTCTTGACCTTAATATTGTCTATGACTGGATTGTAATTCTCATATGTGCAATAGCAGGTGTGGTTGGTGCTATCATGATCATATTGCTGAGCTATCTTGGAATTGCTTTCTAAGAGCGCAGAACAGCCCTTATGTGGTGACGGGTGTATAATGCACCCTTGAATCTTTTTTCTGTTTTTACATTTTCAATACTGACTATTTCAAATTCACTGAATAGTGATCTTAATTCATTCTCACTGAAATAATGATAGATTATGCCACCTTTTCTCACAAAAGTACCCTTTTCAACTTCCTTCCCACCATATCTCATATCGCCTACACCAAAAACTTCAAAAAATACTAACGCTCCGGGCTTGAGAACTTTTTTGAATTCCCGAATTGCCTGATGTCTTTCATTCTCGAAGAGATGTTGCAACACGCCATAACAGATAATTGCGTCAAATGAACCTTCAGAAAATGGAAGTTCAGTTATGGTTGATACCAGAAGCGAAGCTTCCTGGCCACTTTTTTTAATATATGCATCTGCTTTTGAAACACCGGCTGCTGCAACATCAATACCTACTACATCATACTTTCTGGAAAGAGGAAGCAGATACCTCCCATTACCACAACCGGCATCGAGTATGCGAGAAGTTGGAGAGAGGACATATTCCTCCAAGCTAGAAATAGACCTGGGGCCACCCCAGGTCACGTGCCTGTATTCTTCATCCCAGGCAAGAAAATGAGATCTGTTCTTTTCTGACTGTTCCATATCAAGGCCTGTACTCAGAGGCTGCCTTGAATCGCTGTACAAGGAAGTCTTTTTCCAATGATGAAAGGAACCAGCCAGCTTTCGGACCGGATTGCTGACCAAGAACTGCTGTGTATATTGCCTTAAAGAATTCCTTTGGGTTTACTTCAAGCTCAGCAGGATCTACATCCATGGCACATGCAATTGTTTTCCGGAGTTCAGTTCCTTCTTCCTTTGCAGAGTATATAAGATTGTGATAGTCCTCTCCACTCATTTCATCCTTCTGAGAAAGCATGTCTGAAAGTGCCGCAAGGAAAACATTCTGCATATCAGAAAGGCTCGCTGTCTGAACAGGGACTTCATCCTGCACACTAAACTTTACAAATGGAGGAGCGTACATCTCAAGCCAGTTAGCAACATTGTCGGTGAGTTCACGAATACACTTTTCTTTTTCAGTGTCATAGCCTGCTCTTTCAACTATCCTCATAATCTTATCGAAATCCCCACCTGCTACCTGATAGATGGTTGTCATGTGTTTGAAAGGAATATCCGTGTGGCAAATTCCAGCAGCCTGTGATAACTCAAGTACCCTCTTGTCTTTGACACTGGCATCTTCATTTGCATGCAGACGCTCAAATTCATCCACAAGTGTAAGCAAAGGCTGTGCGGGGTCGAACTTAATATGTTTTTCCGGCTTTGTGCGGATGATAAGATATCTCAATACCTCAGGCGGTACAACCTTGAGCATATCAGAGATCGAGACTACGACACCAGTTGAAGAGGACATTGCACCCTTTTTACCAAGCATGATCCACTCATAGACTATTGGATGAGGGGGTTCATAATCGAAGATCTCCTTCGCTATGGCAACACCGGTATCGTAGGAGCCGCCTCTTGATGCATGATCTTTTCCAAATGGTTCCACGGTAACTCCAAGTGCCTTCCATCTTGCCGGCCAGTCAACACGCCATGTAAGTTTTCCGCCACCTATCATTGGCACAGTTCCAGTACTACCACAGGAGCATGAGTAATCCACAGTTTCAGCATCCACGTCAAAACCTGTTACTAATGTAGTATTTACCTTCCCACATTCATTGCATATCGGATTGAAAGGATTCCAATCTTCTGCAGGGGATTTACCGGATACCTTCTGAAGGATAGCACCGATCTCATCCTTTTTTACAAGAGCCTGCTTGATAGCGTCTTTGTAGACTCCTTCCTTGTAAAGTTCATCTGCCCTGTATACCTTTGGATGAATACCAAGGTGTTCCAGAGCTTCAAGGAAAGGCTCGAGAAAATGCTCAGCGTAATTCTTGTGCTGACCACATGGACATGGTATCTCCGAAAGAGGCTTTCCAACGTGCTCTGCATAACTTTCATCAAGGAAAGGATAGACCTTTCTTAAAGGATCGTAGGTATCTGCAATATAAATGAACTCTGAATCCCCACCTTTATCAGCAACGGCCCTGTATGCTGCATCTGCTGTTACTACTTCTCGCATATTGCCTATATGAATGTGACCTGAAGGCGTGATCCCGGTTGCTACAAGGTGTTTCTTGCCTTTGATTAACACCTCATCTGCTACTACGTCTGCCCAGTGTGTGATTTCTGCCATTGTTTTCACCAGTAAAAATAAATGATTTGATTTTATGATCGTAAGCCCTTATAGGTTGTAACCTTAGATTATTGCTAGTATTATAACCTTTTCTTAAAACCTGAAAACTGGAATTGTACGACAATGCTATGAATACTATCAACAATGAAGATACAAGTTGATAGTTAATTATAAAACTACATATCTACTTCATAATAAATACAGATGAAAATTACCTAGTTTTATGTGAATAGCCTGGAGATAAAAATGTATCCTGAACGTACTGATGAATACCTAGAGACTATTTTTCTTATAAATAGGAGAAGTCAAGCACCTGCCAGAACGAGCCAGATTGCCGCTGAGTTAAATGTTTCAGCACCAAGCGTGACTGAAATGATACAGAAACTATCAGATGCGGGATTTGTAGAATATACACCATATTATGGAGCAGAGCTGACAGATTCAGGGAATTCTCTGGCAATAAAGCTCAGGCATAATCACAGGGTATTCAGACGTTTTCTCTCAGAGGTACTTGGAATCGATCCTGAGGTCGCAAAAAAAGAAGCATCGGTATTGGAACACGTAGCATCTGAAATGCTACTAGACCATATTTGCCAATTTATGCAACATGTGGATATTTGTCCGAAATGTGAGGAACCTGAGGACAGATGTTGTAAGATATCACGCTAATTAAAAAGCTACACCGAAATGTTCGTATCGTCACGAACCGGAAAGTATTAATAAGTCAGCAGTATTTTAGAGTCTATGACCCGTATCGCAGAAAGTGGAGATAAAATGTCCATATGTACCATGATGGATATATTCAACATGAAGGTACAGAGAGATCCTGTTGTACAGGAAGTAGGAGCATTCATTGAATTTTACGGAAATCATGCAACAGTTAATGAAAAAACTGTAATATACGAGGATGAGGAAGTATTCCAGGTATATACCAAAAAAGTTGCTGTTGACGTTAAAAAAGGAATTTATGAAGCAGAAGATGAGGACGTTTACCAATGAACTACATAGTTCATTAACTCATCTAACATATCCACTTCTTTCCCAAAGAACTTATAATCTTTTATCAGATTTCCATTCAAACTGATATCATCAATAAAACCGTACCAGTACACGATCATACCGGTGCCGTAATTTTCTTCATAATCACTGAACTGTTTTTTTGTGTAGTATTGATGTTCCTTTGCATCCCCAAAAAGAGCTTTGCTCTCTATCCAGAATATCTCTGTCTCATCAATGATCATGGGTTCAGTTAGCAGAAAATCAGGAGTTTTACTTTCCCCCGCATCCCTGAGCTCATTTTCAGTCATGAAAGGAACTTCCCGGTATCGAAGCCAGATATCCAATATTTCCTCACCCATGTTGCCTTTTTCAGCATGAGAATTATGGGCTCTCGGAGAAAAGAAATAATCATTTTCTATTGCTGCCTTCACTTCATTTCTCAGCCTTTTGTTAGGATGCTCATCTATATTCCTCAGGAAGGACTTTTTAGGAATTTCCATTTCCTTCAGAAGAATTGTGACCATAAGAGTTGCAGGCAGACCATTTTTTATGGCAATATCCATAATTGTCCTGCCTTTTTTCCACATTTTCAAATGATATCTACCCTTTTTTTTCACTCTGGGAAAATTTCGCTTGACGCTTTCAACAACTTTCTGATTGAGAATAGAATCAATTACTCCTACTGGTTCTAAGAAATGCTCTGACAGGATAGGAACGTCATCTATTCCTTCAAGCGCAGCATGGATCTGTTCGTATACATCAATATTCATTTTTATTTACCTTTAGATCTCCAATTCCGAGCAAAAGTGAGCAATCATCGCACTTTTTTCTGGCACAGAAAGCCTTTGAATACTCAACAATAAGAGCATGGTACTCTTTATACATCTCAACATCAGACGGCAAACTATCTTCAAAGAGAGCTTGCAGTTCCATATAATTACCCTGCACACCCAGACATTTCATCATACGTGTAGTGTATGCATCTATCACGAATTTAGGTTTCCCGGCAGCATAAAGAACTATAATGTCGGCGGTTTCGTTGCCCACTCCTTTGATCCCAAGAAGCCATTTCCTAAGATCATCAACAGGTAACGAAAAGATATTGTCCATACCTTGATCATGAAAAATGAGAGCTATATTCTTTAATCTGAAAGCTTTCTGTCGGTAAAAGCCACAGCATTTTACCAGCTCTTCAAGCAAAGTGAGATCAGTTTCGGAAAGAGCTAATGGTTCAAGCAAACCACGTTCTTTCAAATTGCCAATAGCTTTTTCAACATTTATCCATTTTGTCTGCTGAATAAGCATGGCACCGATTACAACTTCAAATACCGTTTCTGCAGGCCACCAATATTGAGGACCTAGCTCCTGCAAAAGCAGGTCATACATTTTGAGAAGCTGCTTTTTCCCGATACTGCTTTGAAATGAATTATTTCCAGAATTTTTCCTCATAGTCTTCAGGAAGATCAAGATCCATGACATCATCAATGGTCTTCCTCTTCTTATTATCAACAGGGTCCTCTTTCGTATCACCTGTAGATTCAAAGACCATTGTATCTTTATTCTTGACAACTACCTTTTCCCTTACTTCAGGCTCTTTCACCCTATTCGGGTTTTCGGGAACTGGACTTGTCTGGACATATTCAGAGCGTTCTGGACGCTCAGCCCTTGAAGGATGATCCACTATCATGTGCCCTATGTCCCGTCCGGTCCTGCGTCGCGTGCTCTCTGCGTATGTATCTTCCACAGAGCATGAAGAGCTGCTCTTCTTATGAGTGGATCTGTAACCTATGATACATTGTTCATCGCCTGAGCGCCAATCCACAACGTAGAGATGGCATGCAGAAGTTTTACAGTGGGAAACTCCATCTTTAGGACAAATATCGGGTAGTGTCATACAAAATGCCTCTTTTTTCTTTATTGAAAGCCCTTGATAGCTTCAGCGATCAGGGGAGCAACACTCACACAGCTCTGGGATTTCTCTATTGTGTCTGTGGCAATGATATCCTTCACACCTGCATTAAAAAGCCTCATGACAGCATTTCTTGCTAATACCGGATGAATACATGCAAGATAAACATCCTTTGCACCCTGGCTCTTGAGGAGTTTTATTGACTCTGCCATGGTACCACCTGTGGCTATCATATCATCAAGGATCACAAGATCCCTACCCTTGACATCGATATTCTTTGTCTTAATGGTCACAATGTCACCGGAATGGCGGGTCTTTTCAAGATAATCAAAGTCCACTCCAATTTCCCGGGCTGTCCTTTCAGCAAGGTCGATAGCACCTTTATCAGGAGAAATTATCAGTGGATTATCAAGATTTAAAGATCTTATATGATAAGCGATCTCTTGTGATGCATTAAGATCGAATGTGTCAGCATTGAAATAATCCAGTACACTTGTTTCGTGGATATTTACAGTGAATACCCTGTCAGCATTAATGGTTCTTGCTACAGCTCTTGCACTTATCGGTTCTCCATGCTTGAACTTCTTATCCTGTCTTGCATATCCCATGTATGGAATGATGACATTGATCACAGGTGAGTCCTCACATGCGTCGATCAACTGAAGAAGTGCCATAAGATCAGTGTCTGTTGTCGTACTCTGGATAATTGTAACTTCATCTACGTCCTCATCTAGAATACGTGTATAAAGCTCACCATCCGGGAATTTTGTAAAATCACACACAGTTGGATTTAGGTTTAACTCTCGGGCAACCCGTGAAGCAAGTGCCTGAGAAGCTGGACCTCCTATAATTTTCAAATGATGTACCTCTTTGATTTTTCATTTTTCATATCTATATCACTCCTACGTTATTATCATACATTAGCTTTGGTTCCCTTGACCTTTTCAACAACCTTTATCTCGCGTATGCCGGTGCACGGATAATTTCCGGTATTATCCTTCTCAGCTGATTTGACCATGTCCCATACAGCCAGGAGTGCAACCGATACACCGGTCAGAGCTTCCATTTCCACACCTGTCTTTCCAACGGAGCTTACTTCAGCACTTGCAGAAATATGATCATCGAATATTGAAAAATTCACATCGATGCTTGTGATGGGAATCTGATGACACATAGGGATCAGCTCAGGAGTCTTCTTCACAGCAAGTATTGCCGCCACCCGGGCAGTTGAAAGAACATTGCCTTTTTCAACAGTTCCAGTTCTTATTTTTTCAATTGTTTCACTGCTAAGAACTATCTCACCGGAGGCAACTGCTCTTCGAGTAACGATGTCTTTCTGGCCGATATCCACCATAACTGCTCTGTCATCTTCAATGTGTGTGAATTCCTTTGTCAATAGATCACCAATAATTAGTATTCAGTCTATCCGAATATCCTGCCTTTGCAGATAATCCTCTATAGTTCTATTTATTTTTTCTTCTAGCTCTCGGGACTCCTCAAGGCTCAGTTTCAGGATCTCCTCATCTTCACCATGACTTATCACTATACGAACCCGATTCCGTTCAATATCTACACTAATGTTCCTGTTTCCCCATTCCATGTTCATATCTCCCTTTTCATTACATTACTTATCATAGTAATAATATCAGTTGCAAGCAATCCATGTCCTTTTTCCTGAAATGCAATATCACCTGCAGCGCCATTGATGAATGAAGCACACATCGCCGCGTCCATCGCATCATTGACTGCAAATAAAGCTCCTGTGATACCCGCAAGAACATCCCCTGTCCCACCAACGGCCATTCCGGGATTTCCTGTCTTGTTAAGCCTTGTTTCATATCCATCAGAAATTATGTCCAGATCCCCTTTTAGTAATGTAACAAGCTTTTGATCATTCGAGAACTCAATGACCGCATTCTTTTTATTATCAATGTCCTCTAGAATGTCCTCACCTGATATACGGGAGAACTCTCCCAAATGTGGCGTGATAATTATATCGGCATCATATATACCCGAGAAAGTACTCTTGTTAAGTGCATCCGCATCGACGACTACTTTTTTACATAATGGTAGTATCCGCGTCAGTGCCTGTATAGTAACTTCCGCTTTTCCAAGTCCAGGGCCCACTATTACAACATCATGGGATCTTATAAGCTCAGAAATGACAGGCACATTTCCCGGATGAAGCATTTCACCTGAAAGCGAGTGAACTATGAGATCTGGAGAAAAAGAAGCAACTGTTGATGCTATTTTTTCAGGTACAGCTAAAGTCACAATATCAGCACCACTTCTCAATGCTGCAAGGCCTGCAAGAGCAGGAGCACCATAGTATGCACCACCGCCAATTACCAGCACTTTTCCTGAACTCCCTTTATGAGAATCATTGCTTCGTTTTTTAAGATTATTAATATCACCCGGGCCGACAAAGGTTTCTGCATCTTTACAGACACCGATATCAAGTACTTCCAGCTCCCCAACAAAAGCAGAAGCATTGGGTAAAATAAGACCTTTCTTAGGCCTGTGAAATGTCAGAGTCATGTTAGCTTTTACAGATAACACGGATTCGCCTGTATCCATATCCAGACCTGAGGGTGTATCGATAGAAATAATAAATGCATCAGAATCATTTATACAACTTATAGCCGATGATTCCAATCTTCGCAGAGCACCTTTTACACCTGAACCAAGTATTCCGTCAACAATAATATCTGCATTGTTCCATTCAGGGAGGGATTCTAATTCGTAGGAATCACTTATTTCCAAGGTCTCAGTGATACCGCTATGCTCCAACAAACGGAAATTATGGATCGATTCACGTGTACGTATTTGCGAAAAGTTTCCAAGAATAATAAGTCTGACATCATATTCAGCGTGTAGTGCAATATGTCTGGCAGCCACAAAGGCATCGCCTCCATTATTGCCCCGCCCTGAGACAAAAATTATTTTTCCAGAATCTAAATGAGAACGTATTTCGCGTGCAATGCCTGCACCTGCATTTTCCATCAATTGAAGAGAATCGATTCCCAGATACTCACAATTCAGATCAATTGCTCTCATCCTAGAAGATGTAATAGCATCCATGATAGTTTGTTCCGATTTTGAATTTAATGATATCTAAGAGTATCAAAGTAAAACCACATAAACTTTGGCAATGTGCTATTAAAAGAACTAAAAGCCTGAATAAAAGAGAAGATTTGACTGGTTATCTATTTATTCTTGACTTACATTTAGAATTTGAATTTATTATTTAATGTATAGATACTATTCTTCTAAGAAAAAATCATTCTAACACACAAATAACTCTTATCTTAACATGGAGGTTATCTTATTAACAAAGTTGCAAAGGATATTGCTGCAACAGATAAAAGCAGGATCAAACCCACTTATCTCATAATCGGAAGCGGGAGTTTTGGTTTTGCTTTAGCTAAAGAACTTAGAGAACTTGGCAAAGAAATAGTTATTGTCGACCAGGATGAGGAAAAGGTTGAAACCCTTAGAGAAGAGGCATATGAAGCCATTGTTGGTGATGCAGGCGATCCAAATCTTCTTGACAATATCAACACAAAGAACCTTGCAGGCATCCTTATACTCAGTTCTGACGCGAAGGCCAATAAGGCAGCCCTTCAAAATATCAAAAAAAATATACCAAGGGAAGTTTACTGCGTGGCAAGAGCTCCTGATGTAATTAACATGCAGGAAATGGAAGCTATGGGTGCAGACCTTGTTGTTATGCCCCCCCGAATGGTTGCAAAATCCCTTTCAAGATCACTGGAAAGGGCAGAGGCACTCCACAGGGGAAACAAAATGGCACAGTGGTTTGAAGGAATCAGAAACAAGAAACTTGGAATTGTAGTACATAATAATCCAGACCCGGATGCAATAGCATCAGCCCTTGCACTCCAAAGTATTGCAACTTCCTTTGAAGTTAACTCTGACATAATATATCATGGGGAGATTGGACACCAGGAAAACAAGGCATTTGTAAATTTACTTGGCATCGATCTTTTCAGGATGAAAGATATAGACATAGATTCCTATGATAAAATCGCAATGCTGGACTGTGCCATCCCCGGTGCTAATAATCCGCTACCACCTAACATGTCAGTAGGAGTTATCATTGACCATCATCCAATAGGTGATGCAGAGATAGATGCGGAATTCATCGACATTAGACCAAATGTAGGTGCTTCTGCAACAATACTAACAAAGTACCTTCAGGAATTGAACATTGATATTGACAGTAACCTTTCAACGGCTCTCCTATACGGCATAAGAACCGATACTCTGGATTTTAAAAGAAATACAGATTCTGCTGACCTCTCTGCAGCATCCTACCTGTACCCCCTTTCAGACCATGATGTACTGGATCAACTGGAGAGACCTTCAATGTCCATTGAAACTCTCGATGTGCTTGGTGAAGCTATAAACAACAGACAGGTCATCGGTAGCTATTTGCTTACAAACGTGGGAAACATTCGCGATAGAGATACACTACCCCAAGCTGCAGATTATCTTCTGAACCTTGAAGGAATATCCACATCGATCGTCTTTGGAGTCAGTGAAGAACAGATATTCATATCAGGCAGAAGTAATGATATTCGTGTAAATCTTGGAGATGTCATGAAACGTGCCTTTGGGGCAGAAGCAGGAGGTGGACATGCAACTGCAGCAGCAGCGCAGATAAGTCTTGGTGTATTCAGTGTATCAAAAGACAGACAAACTCTTTTAAGACTCGTAAATGAAGCAGTTGTCAAGAGATTCCTTGGAGCTGTTGGCGTAGAAGAGACAGCAGAATAATTCTCTTCATTCTTTTTTGAATTCCTATCACTTCTTGCTTGCAGCTTAAGTGGTATTTATTTAAGCACATATATTGGTGCATATAATGGAGCGGGCCACTCCCCCTATTTATTTGCACAGTCGAAGCTGGACGAACAAATTACAATATAATCAGATGAATATATAATGAAGTCGATATCATAGTGTAAATTATATTGCTTGCGTTTTTTATAGAAACCAGCAGCAAGTATGCCCTTGCATCTGCCACAATAAACTCTTTTATATCACACAGACCTATCGGTACATGAACACCATGAGTGAAGCATACAAAAATACCCTTATTAAGACATTAGAGAAAGAACTTGATTCAGCCAGAAATATTAGTGTTGAGGATATTGCAAGATCTGTACAGGAGATTGGATTCAACTGCCTAATATGTGGTAAATGTTGTAGAAGAGAAGAAGCAGATAATACTGTAGTAATCTGCCCGGAAGAGATAGAGGTCATTAAAAATGATACATTCCTTGCAGCAGATGAAATCACTATGCCTTTACTGGAAGAAGCAGTAAGTGATTTTGATGAAAAATTTTTGCAAAAATATGCCACCAGCATAGATAGGCAGGGAAATATACACACATTTGGATGGAGACTTTGCCAGAAAAAGAATGGCGATTGCAAATTCATTCAAGATAAAAGAGAAGGAGAACGCTGTACCATTTATAGCGCCCGCCCCATGCTATGTAGCACATATCCTTTTCACATAGAAGAACTGGAACTTCGAACTTCGGAGTGTGAAGGGCTGGGAGGACAAATATCTATTCCTGAAAGCCATCTGCTTGCAGAAGAACTGCTAAAGAGATACATTATGGAAATTAAAGACACCATCCTCCTTTACAAAGAATATGAAGAGTTCGAGCAAAGACCTGACGCACTTAGCAAAGCTATTGAAAACCTGGCCAATGGATACATTAATTATGTCGTACATGACAGTAAGGGGAAGAAAACAATTACACAGAATGTATAGATAATTGATTCATCGATTGATTTATAACGGATAAACATTTTAAAACACTGATTATCATGTCCACTAATACTGACCAAGCAATGACAATCTCTGAAAAGATATTTTCAAAGGCTGCCGGGAAAACGGTTAAAGCCGGAGAATTCGTAATGGCAAATATAGACAGGGCGATGACCCACGATATCACAGGACCTCTCGCAGTAGATGGTTTCTATGAGATCATGAAAGAAAAGGAAGAAAAAAAGGTCTGGGACCCTAGCAAAATAGTAATTCTCTTTGACCACCAGGTTCCTGCTGACTCACTCAATGCAGCTAAGAACCACACCATGCTCAGAAAATTCGCAAAAGAGCAGGGTATCCTTAATTATGACGTTTATGAGGGTGTTTGCCACCAGGTAATGCCAGAAATGGGTCACGTGAAACCAGGTGACCTCATAGTAGGTTCTGACTCACATACATGCGCCTATGGATCCCTTGGAGCATTCTCCACAGGTATTGGGTCAACAGACATGGCTGCAGTCTTTGCATCCGGAAAGCTATGGTTCAAGGTTCCTGAGACCATCAGGTTCGAAGTGAACGGAAAGCTTCCAAAGAACGTGTATTCAAAGGATGTCATCCTCCATCTTATTGGAGATGTAGGCGCAGAAGGAGCAAGGTATATGGCTGCTGAATATGCAGGTACTACCATGCAGGATCTGTCAATATCCGAACGTATGACCGTATCCAATATGGCTATTGAAATGGGCGGAAAGGCAGGTATCATTGAAGCTGACAAAACAACAGAAACATACCTGAAAGAGCGTATTCAAGATTATGAATTTGACCCATACTGGAGATCAGATGAAGATGCAAACTATGCAGACTTCAGAAAATATGATGTTAGTAACCTTGAGCCACAGATTGCCTGCCCACACAATGTGGACAACGTAAAGCCTGTCACAGAGGTCGAAGGTACAAAGGTCGATCAGGTATTTGTCGGATCATGCACCAATGGAAGATTCGAGGATATTGAAATTGTTGCAAAGATGATGGGTGATGAACCCGTTGCCAAGGATGTAAGACTTCTGATCATACCTGCTTCCAGAACAGAATACATGAAGGTTCTCAGAGCAGGATATGTCGAACAGTTCATGGAAGCTGGAGCAATGGTAGAAGCGCCATGCTGTGGACCATGTATGGGCGGATCATTTGGTCTTCTTGGCGATGGAGAGGTCGGACTTGCAACATCCAACCGGAACTTCAAGGGAAGAGAAGGAAGCCCTGAATCATTCGTATATCTCAGTTCACCTGCAACTGCAGCAGCATCAGCAATTACAGGAGAGATCACAGACCCAAGGAAGATGTAAAATCTTCCTTTTTTGCCACATTATGACCAAAACAGATATATTACAAAATCTGCATGATTATTTCAGACGTTGGAAAACCAGCACTAACCCGTCATATTGTGCGGATTACACCAACGTCACTTTAGACATTTTTAATTAAGATTTTTCCATGAGTTTTACTGCCCAGACCCATCCATAACCACAAGAGTAAATAGAATAAGACTGTACTTGCACTTGATCAAAATGTCAGATACAGACCTTTCAATCTTAAACGAACTATACGACATCATACTTGACCGCAAGAGTAACCCCAGCGAAGAATCCTACGTAAACTCACTTCTTAACCATAGAAAGGGTATTGATAAAATACTTGAGAAGGTCGGCGAAGAATCCATAGAGACAATACTTGCAGTAAAGGGTGGAAAAAAAGAAGAAATAGTTTATGAATCATCAGACCTTCTTTTTCACCTGATGGTGATGTTCGTATCATCTGGAATATCTCTTGAGGATATTACCGAAGAGCTGAAAAAACGCAGAAAATGATTTTTTTATTTTTCAGTAAATTGTCAATTCGTGGAAAATATCTTTCTTTGAAAGAAGACCTTTTAGGACACCATCAAAAGAAACAAGCAAGAATCCGATGTCACGTTTATCGAACATTTTCACGGCATCATATAGAGATGTTTCCGAATCCACAGTGATCAATTCCATCGTCATGATATCTTTGACCTTTGCAGTCATATTACCGCATGCAACTGCATCGCCGATATCTGTAAATGTGACTACACCGATAATTTCATCGCCTTCCATTACAGGCGCACCATGAATGCTATTTTCCACCAGTATACGAGCAGTTTCCTGGATACTTGAAGTAGAATTTATAAATACCACATCCATACGTGCATAGTCCTTTACCGGTTTTTTAGGAAGAGAGATCATCTCAGTTATTGAGAAAACAAGAGTGTTTTTTGTGTCATCGCGTCCGACTACCTCGCCACAAACTACTAATTTATTCACTGGTGTCGGACCCATCTGAACTTTATCTCCCTGCTCAAAGCCTTTGATATTGCCCAAAACTTTAATCGTACCCTGGCAAAGATCAGGATGTCTTACAGTGGTGAAACTCACTTCTGCTGCTGTTGCACCTTCCATTAAATTGCCGTTAAGGTAAATAGGAACTACAGCTTCGTTTTCCATGGATGTGATACTAAGTGCTTCATATGCACCGCCTGTTGCCTTATATCCACCTTTTGGACCGGGGACTCCCTCTACAAGGCCAAGAACTTTTAGAGATTGCATCTGATTACGAACAGTACCTGGGTTTCTATTAATGAGGTCAGCAATCTCCTCGCCTTTTACAGCTCGGCTTTTTTCTCTCTGGAGATTTATTAATGCTATAAGAATATCTTTTTGAATTGGAGTCAGTTCCATAAAATCACCATTAAGTGAATAATCTAATTATACATAGTCAATAGTGATATAAATATATGAGTATTTCAAATAAATAATAGATAATATATACAATATGATTAGAGATTATCAAATTAGGTCATAATTCCTCCCATTCTAATTTGATGATATTAAGTCACACATAATTTGCAAATGAATTCGTTTGTTTAACCCTATTTTGCAAATTCCGTCCAAAACATTGTGATAATATTTCATGGACTGGTACATTTTCTGATATATAAGCGTAATGCGTGAGCTACATTCATTCAACGTTAATTGGTAATGAAAAAAGAGTTACACTTTTAAAGTGAAAATATAATTTGATGGTCCTGATCAACAAAATATACACAAGGAATAACACTTTATACTTTCAAGCGATTGAGCCTACACAGGTAAGAAGACTATGATATTTGAGAAGATAACGACTATCCCAACATCAGACGAGCTAATAGATAAAGCATTCAAAAGAGCAAGCCGTGCGATGTCTGGAAAGAAAATTACAGGCAGGGACACTGCACGTCAGGCACATGAATCCATGATACTGACATCTGGAAATATACTATCAGACAATCTTTCAAACATAGTTAGACATTTTCCTAATTTTGATGACCTACACCCATTCTACTACGACCTTGCAAATGTAATGGTCGGTATTGATAAACTGAGACTTGCTCTTGGAAAAATAGATTGGGCAAGTTCCAAGATCCATGGCATGGCAAGAGAACATGTGGGAATGATAAGAAGATCGCAGGAACCTACACTCGTAAGAAAAAAATTCTTCGGTCGTGTGGGATCCATCATGAAATCCATAAACAAGGACCTTGTTTTTCTCAGTGATGCTCGCGATAAACTAAAAGAACTCCCTTCAGTAGAAGATGAGCCAACCATTGTTGTTGCAGGATACCCCAACATTGGAAAATCCAGTTTTGTTTCAATGGCTACCGGTGCAAAACCGGAGATAGCATCGTATCCATTTACAACAAAAGGTGTATCAATAGGACACTTTATGATAGGTCCGGACAGATATCAGGTAATTGACACCCCCGGACTTCTTGACAGGCCGATGTCAGAGAGAAATGAGATCGAGCTTCAGGCCATCAGTGCATTGACAAATCTTGAAGCAGTGGTTCTTTTCATTATTGATGCATCGGAATCATGTGGTTACGAGATACAAGATCAGAAAAGTATGCTTGAAGATGTAAGAGATGCATTTGAGCTACCATTCCTTGTGGTTGCAAATAAATCCGACCTTCCACAATTCAGAGAGCTTGATTTTGTTGATATGAAAATGTCCACAGCTACCGGAGAAGGCGTTCAGGAAGTTATGAATAAACTTGTGGAAATGATGGATCAGGTAAAAATAGAAGATGTATAAGAGGATCAATACACCACATCTTTTTTCATTCAATTTATTATTTAAGCACTTCTTCCATTATGCCCAAAGCCTTTTTTATATTATCCATGGAAGTTGCATAAGATAATCTTATATGACCTTCGCCGCCAGCACCAAATGCAGTACCCGGGACCACTATAATCCCATTGGACACAAGTTTTGCTGCAACCTCTGCTGAATCAGAAACTTCCGGAAATGCATAGAATGCACCTTTTGGGAAATCGCATTTCAGGCCGATAGAATTTAGACCTTCCACAAGAACGTTTCTGCGTTTCCTGAATTCTTCCCGCATTTCAATAACGGGATCAATTGACCCATTTATAGCTGCAAGTGCTGCCTTTTGAGCAATGGAATTTGCGCATGCCTGAACATATTGATGGATCTTTATCATCTGATCAGTGTATTCTTGTTTTGCAGCAACATAACCAAGTCTCCATCCGGTCATGGAATATGTTTTGGACACTGCATTAACAGTAATGACATTATCAGAGAACTGAGCAGGGCTTACATGCTCCCCTTCATAAATAAAATGCTCATAAACCTCATCGGATATCAAAGTGATATTATGATCATCCGCGATCTCAGCAAATGCTTTCATATCGGATCTGCTTTGAACAGCCCCTGTAGGGTTTGCAGGTGAATTAAGTATCATTGCCTTGGTTTTGGGATTGATTCTTTCAACTACATCTTCAGGCCTTATGGTAAGATCATCTCCAAGAGGAAGAGGTGAGCTTAGACCACCCATGATCTCAATGAGGGAATTATAAGAAACAAAGCCAGGATTTGCAACAAGCACTTCATCACCAGGATTTACAAGTGATGCTATGGCAATTTCAAGTGCTTCAGATGCACCGGATGTTACGATCAATTCATCTGAAGAGACATCTATACTGTTCTCCCTTTGAAATTTAGAGCTTAGAGCCTCACGAAGTTCCACAATACCAGACCCAAAAGTATAGCCCGTGAAGCCTTCGTTGATGGCATTAATAGCTGCCTGTTTGATGTGTTCAGGAGTATCAAAGTCAGGCTGGCCAATGCCGAGGTTTACAGCACCTGGGCCTGCAGCCTCGAACATTTTACGGATACCGGAAATATCAATATCCAGTGCCCTTTTAGCAAACTTCGTGTTGGCCATATTAGCTCCCGATCATTCAATATTGGTATGTCTTGATTTAAGATCAGCTTCTGATGCACCTGTAATGTATATCAATTCTGCGATCACGGCGTCAAGAAAAACACTTGCAGATGTTTCAAAAGAGGTGCCAAGTGGTGTAAGATAAGTGTATTCACCACGCATGTGACGTTCGACGTAGCCACCTGCATCATCCTTTGTCCTTCCATGAAGTTCGATCACATTATCGGACAAGTTGCCAAGTTTTGAATCCTTGTTAGAAGTTATTGATACAAGCGTTGCACCAATATCCTTTGCAACTTTTCCAAGGTCTGAAATTGAACGAGTCTGCCCGGACCCGGATATTGCAACAACAACATCACCGCTACTGACAGCAGGTGTGGTGGTCTCACCAACTACATGTGAAGAAAAACCAAGATGCATTAATCTCATTGCAAAAGCTCTTCCAACAAGACCTGACCTTCCTGCACCCATAACAAATACCCGCTTTGCTTTTAGGAGATGTTGAAGCATCTCCTGAATAGATTCATAATCAAGCTCTTCAGCCACCTTTTCCAAGTGCCCGACCATTAACAGAATAGATGATTTCAAATGTTTACATTCAATTGTATTATCTTCGCTCATTGTAAAAGATCCTATTATTTAATGGGAATGACTATCGTAATATTTCTCTTTAACATCATCCTTATAATTAACTTTTTTCAGAACCCATCCTTTGATATTAGTTAATTCATCATATAGTCTGATAATATCTGAATCATTGCCATTCCAATAACAATCCATAAGCATGTCATTTTCTTTAAGCTCATCACATATTGAACCTGCAAGCCTGAAAAGTGCTTTTTTACTGGAAAATGGGATATGAAAAGTTGCACGATATCCTTTGTCCGCCTTGGCATAGGCTACAAGAACATACCCATTGCTTTCGTAGTCAGTTATTTCCTCAAAATCACAAACAACCTCAAGCTCATGGACAGCTGTCTTATCGATTTTAGAAATTGCGAGAAGGACCTCACCTACAACTACATCAGGTATTTGCCGTCCAAACCATATAGAGATTTTACCATAGGTACAGACTACATGTATGTCATCCCTACCCATCTCAAAAGAAGAAAGTGAGTGATGAGGAGAAATTAAGTCTTGTTTACTCTCTTTAACACTCATTCAAATTCACACACATCTATTTACTTGCAGAAACAAGAGCACTGATCATATCACGATCCTTTTTGAGGGTCTTTAACTGGTCAGCAGGTCCGATCACGGTAAGTCTTGTTTTAAGTGCATTCTTCTTCAGGATCTTGCCGAAGAATGATGTATCAACTTCAGAAGGATAACTTTCCATTTCAATTCCTGAAAAACCATCTGGCTCTATTAGAGTCATGGTCATTTCTATAAGACTTGCCTCTTCCTCCGGGCTCAAACCCTTTTCAAGCACCAGGATCTTGCCGCTCATCACTTCATCAATTATAAATCTGACTTTTTCAACAGGAGCCATTTCTGACAATCTGTGCTCAGAGATCAGATCCATCTGGAAACCCTTCATAAGATCACCCAAACCTCTTTGCTATTTCTTCATACAGTGTCTCCACATTCTTTCCTTCGAGAGCTGATATTGAAACCATTGGGTGTTGTGGGAAGGCATCTCTAATAGTAGACGGAGATGAATCAGGAAGATCAACCTTATTAGATACAATCAGCAATGGGAGCTGACGTGCTTCCATGTTTCCAATAACAGTTACATTAACCTGGGTGAAAGGATCTTCTGTGGCATCCATAACAAGAATGACACCATCGAGGTTCTCAAGCCATTTAACAGATTCAATAACTCCCTCTGTTGCTTCTTTAGCACGTCTTTTAGACTCAGCCTCATCCATTCCCTGTGCCATGAATTCTTGGAAATCTATCTTTGTTGCAAGTCCCGGAGTATCAATGATATCTAAAGTGATAGAACTTGAATCGGCCTTTATTGTCACACCTTCTCTGCGCCTTGCACGTCTGGTCTCATGGGCAACATGAGACACAGAACCCATTGCATCGCCAGTCCAGTCCCTGATAATACGGTTTGCTAAAGTGGTCTTACCTGCATTTGGCGGACCATATATACCTATTCGAGCATTTTGCTTTTTAAACAGTTTTGTGAAAAATTTAGAGAAATTGCTTTTGAATTTGTTAATTACGCCCATTCATACCCTCCGTTGTATGGGATGACATCATATTTGAATATTTTACTATAACAAACACCCACTGGCATATATTTCTTATTGTATATGGTTAAGCTGATAATAGGTGCCATTAACTATTTAATTTAGTCATAGCTGAGTTAATTGCTATTTCAGCGATATTTACACTGTAATCGACAATTCTGTCAATACTGTCCACTGCAGTCCCAAGTGCAACCACTGATTCAGGGGAACTGAGTGTCAAAGTAGCTTCGTTGAGCTTTTTAATTAGAGGAGACATCTTTGCAATTCTGTCAATAACCTGGTTTGCAAGATCAACATCTGAATTATAAAGAGCATCTATAGAGTCTTCAAATATTTTTCTAGAGAAGTCGCTTGCTTTTTCTATCATTTCCATAGTATTTTCAGGAACAGGGGAATCAAATGAATATGTAGACTTAGCGATCTTGCATGCATGGTCTGCGATCCTTTCGATTGGAACGGCTGCCATCCTAAAATCATGATATTCATCTATAGAAGTTTCCATAGCATCAGGAAGTCTTGCACCTCGAAGTACAGCACGGAACTGTTTTGAGATTAACAAGAACAGACGATCAACATCATCATCCCTTTGATCAACATCAAGTGCAAGATCAGTATCCAATGTCTTCACAGCTTTTATTGCATCCCCATACATGGAATTTGAGATCAGGAACATCCTTCTCACACTTTTTTTGATAGAGATCTCATCCGGATTCAGCAAATCCTGAATAACCACTTTTTTTGCAGTTTCCTCAACTATCTCAGGGCCTATCAGCTTATAACACATTCCCCTGATAATGTTTTTTTGCTCCGCCAAAATGCGCTCAGCTTTAATATCTATTATGTCAGACCCAGCAAGATAAGCTGCAATAATATCACGTGTAAGAGCATCACCCATTTTACCTGTCACATCTATCTGGTATTTTCTTATAGGAGGTGTATCATGAATCGGGTCTATGACCATCTTTCCATCAGGCTGCGGATATAGTGTAACTCTACTTCCTGTTTGTATTCCAACTTTATCTGCCCAGGGTTTGGGTAAAGAGATAATATATGTAGAACCGCCAGTTTGCTGAATTTTTCTAGTTTCTATTTAAATTCCCCAGTTTAATCTTGTTTTATAGAATATATATATCCACAGCCGAGGTATATATATCTGTTCTTTTCACACCAAGAATAATATATAATAATAAACATTATTATAAAAGATGTTGAAAACAAATATGAGTCCGCATGATATATCAATTTTAAGAAAAATTATGCCCATTATTTGCATTCTTGTTCCATGGGAAGTCTATTACTACATAGGTGATTATTCAAAAGGCTGGGGCATCAAGTTTTCACTATTCTACGCGAATTTTGATTCGCAGTATGGCAACATTTTTGTAGATATGATCAAGCAGCTTGGCTTGCTATCCTACGGAGGATTTCTTCCTTCGGTAAGGACTATCACGTGGTTTGTAGCGGCAATACTTTGTATAGCTCTACTAGTCTATGAATTATCTAAGAAAAGTCTGGAATTAGAACTTAAGAACTCAAACATAGCTGCCGTTTTCATTGCCTGCGCAATATTAACATTAGTAAGTTCACTGGCAGTCTGGAACAGTGCTTTTAAAGCATTCCCGATCGCTCCATTCTTTTTTTCTCTGGGAGGATATTTACTTCTCACTGCAAATGATTCCAGTGAGAAGTTCAAAGATAATAATTAAATAACAATTTTAAATGATGATTTGTAATTATTTTATGAAACCTATAAATACACATAAGTTTTTCTTATATTGACGGCAATAGATTACAAAATAATGATCATTTTTGTAATGACTTTTTTGAAATTTTTTTTAGCTTAAATTCCAAAATAATACCAATGATATTATTACTATTATATCAATGATATAACATTATGCGAGAAAAATAATATTACATTTCCATGAGCCATTGGACTCATGAGTTCGAATAGTACAATAGATATAACAGGATTCCCAGCAAAAAGATACGGATTTTACGATAACGTTATCGGTAAAGACACTCTTGCCACATTGAATCTCCTAAAAAGTTCTGTATTGGTATCTATATCCGGGGCCTTGAGAATACACATAGCCTTTTTGTTACTGCAATTAAATTCAATGTTCTTGCATTGTTTTGCAGGTGGGTTAATCATATATTCAGTCTATACTATTGATAGGGCCATGGACGCTGAAGAAGATTCAGTGAACAGATCCGAACTAAAAGGTGCTTCGAATAAATGTGCATTAGTAGTTTCACTCATATGTTTTGTCATCGGAGCAGGCATACTTGCATCCAGTGGGCTAATCCTTATTGCATTTATACCCCTCATCACTGGTTATCTGTATACCAAGGGAATTGAAATTGGTAACTTAAAACTAAGGCTTAAAGGCGGTATGGGAGTGAAGAATCTGGTAGTTGGAATTACATGGGGTACATTTATCGCAGGAATTGCAGGGTACTATTCGGCAAGTTTCCTGGCAACAATATTGGTCTTTCTGTTTTTCGGAATCAAATTATTTGTCAATTCCGCAATATATGATTTCAAAGATATTGAAGGTGACATGCTAGCAGGAATCATGACTTTGCCAGTAAGCCTTGGAGAAAAGAAAACCAGACATCTTCTTTTTGGACTTCACATAGCAATCCATATATTATTGATAATTTCTTTGTTCAAAGGAATGATAGCTTTTGAACCGATCATATTAATTTACAGTCTTGGAGCAGGAATTACATCGATCAGAAGTTTCACAAAGCCTTTGGAATTTGAAAGCATGAAAAATGAAACAAAGAGACTTCTCATAGTTGATGGAGAATCAAGCTCTATTGTAGGGATCAAAGCAATTGCAAATTGTATCCTATGATAGGAATTTTATTAAATTGAAGCTATTCGGCGAGATCTTCGGCGATAGTATTCAAATATTTCCTCACCCCATGCAATAGATCCCTCATCGTAGCCCACCAGGTCATTTCTGGGATCATACGTACCATTTGCATAAAATAAGGAAAGAGAAAAGAAATGATCAGTGACAACGAATGCAAGTTTGAGATCATTAATGACATAAAGTTCCGACTTTGGAGAATCAAGGAAAAATTGTAGCTTTTCCCTGTGTTCAGCTGCAACTTTATAAAATACATTTTCAGTAAGAATCAAAGATGTAGGGACATTATTCTCTGCAAGGCTCACAAAAAAATCAGGATATGTGGGGATGAAGATGCAAGATAAGCCCTTGATGTAACTGGATTTGGAAACATTTTCCTCGAAAACCTTGTGGGATTCATATATATTTTCAACAGCATCCGAAACCAGATCGCAATTTTTTAGTTTAGCAAGGTCTTTCAATAAGTTCGGAGGGATATCACTAACATAATGTTCCTTCCAGAACGTTTGATTTTTTTCTATGGTTTCCAGGATATCCAGAAGTGGCCTGTAATGATCCAAAATTGCTTTTCCCATAGGAGTAATGTGATACTTTTTATCATTTTTAGATATCAGATCTGCAGTGAGCATCTCTTTTACACGAGGCGATATCTCTGGTGATGAAACATTAAAATGGTCTCTTATCTCAGAAAGAGTTTTTGAATCGTTTTCAAGAAGAAAAAGAAGTTCTTTTCTCTTTTCCGAAAAAGCTAATGTGCTCAATAAACCTTTTGATTTCACAGAGTTCACCAAATTACTAAATAATATTGATATGTGTAATATCATATAACATTTATTATCAATTATGATTAAGCCAATAGTACTAATAAGTATTTTCAGACTGAAAAAATAAGAACCTGTTATAAAGATAGGAATGGTCTTATATGCAAATTAAAGCATGCTAATTTAAAAAAGTAAAAATTAAAAGAGGAACAATTAACTTCAGTGTAAGAAGTGCCTCATTCCAGTAAATACTAAAGACACACCAAGTTTATCTGCAGTAGCTATTACTTCATCATCTCTGATGGAGCCACCTGGTGAAAGAATATATTTAATGCCACTTTCATTTGCGTAAATGACACTGTCATCGAACGGGAAGAAAGCATCAGAAGCCATGACACATTTTGAAAATACATCCTGACAATATTCATCAAAGGACATATCCGGTTTTTCACGGTCATATACTACCTGAAGGTTCTCACGAGCTTTTGTTACTGCAAGTTTTCTTATGGAATCCACCCTGTTAGGTTGGCCAGCGCCCATTGCAAGCATCATGTAGCAACCCTCTTCATACTCATAAGCAAGAGTTACAGCGTTGGATTTTACACACTTGCAGGCATGAAGGCTGAATTCTGAAAGTGAGCGCAGCTCTTCAGGGTATGGAGTCTCTGATACACATTCCCACTTATCATAGATACCTACATTTCTGGACTGTTTCAAGATTCCACCTACAATATATTTGTAAGTGTCTTTTGCAATAAATGCTTCATTGAATTCTGGAAGCTCAAGCAGACGCAGATTTGAACTCTTATTCTTCAAATATTCAAGAGCATCGTGTTCAAAACCAGGTGCTAGTATAATCTCTACAAATTTACCACTCAAAAATTCTGCTGCCTTAAGATCAAAAACAGTGTTACTGCAGATGATACTTCCATACGCAGAAATTGGGTCGCCATCCCATGCTGTTGAAAGAGCCTTTTTTAAAGTGTTGCCTGTTGCAAAGCCACATGGATTATTATGCTTTACGACAACAACAGCAGGTTTTTCATGGCTTAGTTCCTTAACCGTCTGAAGGGCATTGTCAGCGTCAATATAATTATTATAGGAGAAGTCTTTTCCATGCAACTGCTTTGCATTTGCAAGTGATGGGCCCGTTACATTGTTATCTTTATAGAATTTCGCTTCTTGATGCCAGTTCTCGCCATATCTGAGAGTTACACCTTCATTGAAGCTGGTTCTGAGTATATCTTCCTCAAGCAACTCTTTGCTGAGGTATGTATCAATGGTTGCATCGTAGTTAGCTGTGTGTCTGAATGCTTTTACAGCGAGCTCTTCCCGTGTTTTCTGGGAAACTACACCACTTGAACGGATCTCTTTGAGAACATGTCCATAATCCTCATGGTTACATATTACTGTAACTGAACGATAATTCTTAGCAGCTGAGCGAAGCATGGAAGGACCACCAATATCGATATTCTCAATAGCTTCTTCAAGCATTACCCCTTCTTTTGATACTGTGATCTCAAAAGGATAAAGGTTCACTGCCACCAGATCAATAAGTTCTACTTCTTCTCTTTCAGCTTGTCCCAGATGGTCATGATTCTCCCTGAGACACAGAATACCTCCGTGTATACGAGGATGCAGTGTCTTTACTCTTCCATCCATCATTTCAGGAAAACCGGTAACATCCGATACATCCATTACCTCTATACCGGCATCACGCAGAATACGAGCAGTGCCACCTGTTGAAATGATCTGGACATCGAGTTTTTCAAGTCCACGCGCAAAATCTACAATTCCAGTCTTATCAGAAACACTTAGCAATGCCCTTTTTACCAAAAAATCACCGTATTAGGTTAGCACGTATCGTGTATAAATGTTCTGGTCTGAACAGAAAAAGCGAGAAGAAGAGAGAATCAGAAAGGAAACTATCCCTCTGTTCTCAAAAACGCCCTGGGACTAATCGTTGAACTTTACAACAGGGCAAACATCAATGCAAAGTCCACAGTGTGTACACTTCTTACCGATTATTGCGACACCCTTTTTGAGCTTTATTTGTCTGTTGGGACATTTCCCGACACATACTCCGCAGCCACTGCAGAGCATAGCCCTACGAATTGAACCTTCAACATTGTTCATAAGAATACGTGCTTTTTTATCAGTATCACTGCGCGTGGTAACAGTCCCGGATGCAAAGACCTGGACCCTATCCTCACCATGGAGCATAGATGCCACACCTTCCATGTACATGGCCCTTGAAACGGCCTCAAGCATGGATGTGTATTCCAGCTTTTCAAGATCAATAGCAGTGTGAAATGCTCCTTCTGCAGAAATACCTCCCTGTTTACATGGGCGGTACCCAGAAGTCACCGTGAATTCCAAACTGCCTGAAATATCACTTTTAGGGACCAAGTTTATCTCTTTTTTCTTTGCGATCTCCCTTAGCTGGGGAGGAAGAGTTTTCCAGCGCCAGAAACCATGACTTACCCATTCTTCTGATAAACCCATTTTCTCAGCGTAAGATAACAGGTAATCATTGAGACGCTTTTCCAATTCCGGATGAGTTGCTTTTAACCTCACAAAATCAGACATTGAGCCTGAAGGACAGAGCCAGCAACCAATACGATCAAACCCTGCTTCATACATGGGATTATACGGAAGTTTATACTTGAAAATGTAAAGCCAAACATGCATGGCAGTCCAGTGCTGTATCGGGGCTGCTGCTACCTGATTGGCAACCCATGGGTTTTTCCATATAGTCTCGCTTTTAGCGCGTGCCCCGGATTCATATTTTCTCTGGCCAATAAATGTGAGACAGCCATTTTCATAATTATCATTGATGATCTGCGTTATGGGACCTAATTTACATACTTTGCAACACCAGCGAACCTCCACACTTGGCGGACCGAAATTCTCAACGGAATCCCAAAAAGCATCTCCTGACTCTATGGAATGCAAGGGTTTACCGTACAGTTCAGCAATTTCAGAGACATTATCCACAGTTTCCGGGAACTCGATCCCAGTGTCTGCAAATAAGAGTTCATAATCATCCACACACTCACTGACAAGATGTAAAAGAGCAAGACTATCCTTGCCACCAGAATAAGAAACAGTTACAGGACGATTTACGGAGGGGATGACATTATTAATAAACTCGTGGGATTTACGTACAAATTTATCCATATATGCTGAATTAGCTTTAACGGCATCGTCCCATGTTTGTCCATCTGCGGGAACAGTGATATCTTCAGGAACCCCTTTTAACCTTACTTTTACCCCAACGCCCTTGACCTTTTCAAGCATCTTGGCACCAGTCATGCGTGCTCTACCTGCTGCAAGCACTTTACCATCATAGGTAAGCACTACAACTTCATCCGTTTCCTGAATTTCAGGGTCGGCATCAGCTATACCGGGAGCAAGCACACTGGAGCCTGAAAGAATGAATTTTTCAGCACCTTCATCGATACGAACCCAGCTTTTAAGCTCCGATTTTTCCTTATTTTCAAAAATGCGACGGGCACCACCAAGTCTCAATAATAGAGTCCATCGCAAGTGTTCTAATTCATAGCGAATAGTTCCTATAACTTCACCATCTACCACAACTTCTTCCATACGATCGTCATATGGGGACTTGTTCAGAACTACAAGACGTTCTCCAGCTATGAGAGGAGAGCCGAACTGTTCTTCAGAAAGGCTGTTTATCAAGTCTATTTCGTACTGGAATGCCGGACGGATATCGCCAGGTGGCGTAACTGCAACATGCTTTGTCCGCTCCCCACACGCACATTCCTTTCCAAGCACTGGCAGGTTACATGAAAGACACCAGTGGAGGAACAATTCACCAAGATACAGAGGTTTTGACATTATGCATCCTCAAGGGTTAATGATTAAAAAGTTTTTGGCATGGCTAAGAATGAGGATATTAAAAAAACTTAGAAGCCAGAGAGGTCTTGACATTGCAGCTTGTGCTATATGCACAATTATGACACAATGGACCTGTTTTTTTGTCGGGCAAAGAACCTTCTTTTACTTTTTTGATCCTGCCAAGAATTTTCAAAACCTGCCTGCGGTCGTTCGAACGGATGGATATAAGCCTTATTTCAGCATGTATTGCATAGAATACAATACCAGATGATACATGATTTGAATGGGTCTCCCCCATGAGCATGGAAAGAGCAGCCAGATGTAGCCTGTCATTGGACCACACGCCGATTTCAGGGTATTTTCCGGTTTTAATTATAATTGGCATCTTTACCCCATCCTGATTGAGAACAAGGTGGGGAATACCACTAAGACTCAGTTTCTCAGAGTGATAAACTGAAGGAAGATCTGCTTCCTTTAATTGGGATAAGAGTGAGGTATTGTTTTTATCCAGGGAAAATGAACGCAGGTTATTTCTCATGGCACTAATATAGGAGCTTATCTGTGCTACTGCCTCAGATATTATAGTAGGATCCACACCCTCCAGCTCGGAGGAATATATCAGAGGAAGCTCTTCACTCGCCTGGGAAAGCGTGGCTTCAAGGTAGGGTATTGTGGCATCGTCTTTTGACGAACAGTTTTGTAATAGTTCAGGCAGGTTCATACCCAGCTCTTTTAAAAGCAGATGCTCTATATATGCAATACTGATATCTGAATATGGTTCATGTCCACGGCATGTATAATACAGTTTCCTGGGACACAATAAATATGTCACCAATTCGGAAACATTTACACCTATTTTATTGCCTTTGAGAAACATATTTTTATAGTTGATATAGAACATAATATAAATAAACAGATGATTTATGATTTATGCAAAAATTAGAGTATCGTCAATTAACGATGCCGTATTCGTTAAATATATATGTGAATCTATCCTTAGGAATGTAAAGCATGAATGAAGACGAGTCGCATACAATGATTCGCAGGCGTCTTGCGGAAAAGATGGCAGGCGAGATAACCCTGTCCGAAAAGCCTGGAGAAGCATTGAAGAAATGGCGATTGAACTTCGAGATTGCCCAAACTGACCTATCCGGTTACCTGAGCGTGTCACCCTCCGTTATAAGTGATTACGAAAGTGGGAGACGAAAATCTCCCGGAACGCTCATTGTAAGCAGGATAGTAGAAGCCCTTCTTGAGATAGATACTCAAAAAGGTGGACAAAAAATTCATGCTTATGAGGGGATGATTTTCACTGAGAAAAAATCTAAAGCCATTTACGCTACCTATGAATACACATTTCCAATGCAGGTTGCAAAGCTTGCAAGCCTGATAGAAGGAGATGTGGTCAACAAAGGTGTTGAGAAACCACTATATGGATTCACAGTTGTCGATAGTAAGAAAGCGATCCTTGAGCTTTCATCCCATGAGTTCCAGAAACTCTACGGCTGGAGCACGGAACGCGCACTGGTATTTACTAAAGTAAGTACAGGCAAATCGCCATTAGTGGCCATAAGGGTGACAAATCTCAAACCGGGGGCAATTGTGATACATGGATTACACGGAAGCGAAGTTGACCTCATGGCAAAGAAAATGGCTGAAATTGATCGAATTCCCCTCATTGCAACAACAATGGAAATTGAGAAATTGGTAGAAGTGCTGAAAAAATATAGCGAATACCACATTATGGAATAGTTTTCAAGATCAACTCAAAAGGTGTAAAGATGACTGTAGGGATTGTCTCATATGGTGCCTATATCCCCCGATATAGGATCAAAATAGAAGATATAGCTCGCGTATGGGGAGACGATGCGGATATATTAAAAGCAGGTTTAATGGTTAATGAAAAATCAGTACCTGACGTTGACGAAGATGCTGCGACCATTGCTGTGGAAGCGGCCAGGTCAGCAGTTAGCAGAAGTAACCTGGATGCACAAAGAATTGGAGCGGTATATACCGGTTCAGAAAGTCATCCATATGCTGTTAAGCCTACAAGTACAATAGTTGCTGAGGCTGTAGGTGCTACACCTGTAATGACAGCTGCTGACTTTGAATTTGCATGTAAGGCAGGTACAGCAGCCATTCAGACATGTATGGGAATGGTGTCTTCAGGAATGATAGACCTTGGTCTTGCAATTGGTGCAGATGTTGCACAAGGTGCACCAGGAGATGCTCTTGAGTATACTGCTGCCGCTGGCGGTGCTGCATACGTTATCGGAAACAAGGAATCAGAACTTGCGGCAATTATAGAAGATACTTATTCATTTACTACAGATACTCCTGATTTCTGGAGACGTGAAGGAATGCCATATCCGGAGCATGGCGGACGTTTCACAGGTGAGCCAGGATACTTCAAACATGTGATCGGTGCATCCGAGGGACTTATGTCAAAACTTGACACAAAGCCTGAAGATTACGACTACGCTGTTTTCCACCAGCCAAATGGAAAGTTCCCAAGCCGTGCAGCTTCAATGCTTGGATTTAGCAAGGAGCAGATAAAGCCAGGACTTGTAGTTACAAGACTTGGTAACACATATTCAGGATCTTGCATGATGGGAATCGCAGCAACTCTCGATCAGGCAGAACCTGGAGACCGCATCTTTGCAACTGCATTTGGTTCAGGTGCCGGTGGAGATTCATTCAGTATAACTGTTACCGATAAGATAGAAGAGATCCGTAACAATACAACTACTGTTGAAGAGTTACTTGCAGACCCGATCTATGCGGACTATGCAATGTATGCCAAACATAAGGGTAAGATAAGGATCGCATGAGGTGTTGAAGATGAGAGATGTAGCAATAATTGGTGTAAAGAACACAAATTATGGAGAACACTGGGGCCGCGATTTAAGAGACATAGTTGTTGAAGCAGGTGTCGGTGCCGTTGAAGATGCCGGTGTTGCCGGTGAAAAGATAGATTCCATGTTCGTTGGGAACATGAGTGGAGGTCAGTTTGTTGAGCAGGAGCACATTGGTGCGCTCATAGCTGATTACGCAGGTCTTGCAAAGAACCTTCACGTACCTTCGACTCGTGTGGAGGCAGCATGTGCTTCAGGCGGTCTTGCATTAAGACAGGCTATCTACGCAGTAGCATCCGGAATTGATGATATATCAATTGCAGCAGGTGCTGAGAAGATGACCGATGTGCCAGCCCCGAAAGCATCATCCGCCCTTGCAGCAGCAGCTGACAGGGAATGGGAAGGTATCATGGGAGCAACATTCCCGGGCCTCTATGCAATGATAGCAAAACTTCACATGACAAAATACGGCACAACAAGTGAACAGCTTGCCCAGGTCGCTGTGAAGAACCACTTGAACGGACAGCACAACCCTATTGCACAGTATAGAAAATCAATTAGCGTGGATTCAGTACTGAAATCAATTATGGTTGCTGACCCATTACACATTTTCGATTGTTCACCAATTACAGACGGTGCATCCGCTGTTATCGTAGCACCTGCCGAAATTGCCCATGAGTTCACTGACACACCTATCTATGTGAAGGCAACAGCTCAGGCAAGCGATACCATTGCACTGCATGACAGACGTGATATAACCACCCTTGATGCAAGCGTGGCTGCTGGAAAGCGTGCTTATGAGATGGCAAAGATGACAACCAGCGATATTGATATGGTCGAAGTCCATGACTGTTTCACCATTGCAGAAATTTGTGCTATTGAAGATCTTGGCTTTGCTAAGAAGGGAGAAGGCGGAATAGTCACAGAAAATGGTGAAACTGCAATTGGAGGAAGAATACCAGTGAATACTTCCGGCGGACTCAAATCATGCGGTCACCCGGTTGGTGCTACAGGTGTTAAGCAGGCTGTTGAGATAGTAGAACAGCTTCGTGGAGAAGCAGGCAAGCGTCAGGTGGACGGAGCAGAGGTTGGAATGACCCACAATGTTGGTGGATCAGGTGCGACTGCTGTTGTACACATTTTCTCGAGGAACAGGTGATCATAATGTCAGTACCACGATTTTGGAGACAGCAGGTTGCCAGATATAATCTGGTTGGTACACACTGCAAAAAGTGCGGAGAATACTTTTATCCACCACGTGATATGTGCCCTGATTGCAGACGTGAAGGTGAAATTGAGGATTTCAAGTTCAAGGGAACCGGAGAGATCGTAACATATACAGTCATCCACACCGCTGCTGAAGGATTTGAAGGCCAGACACCTTACGTACTCGGTATTATCAAACTCGATGAAGGACCACAACTGACAACCCAGATAATCGGCATAGCCGATGAAATGGAAATTGGAATGAAGGTCAAGCCTGTTTTCAGGAAACTGGGAGAGGACGGCGAGAGCGGTATGATATACTACGGTACTAAATTCGTTCCTGCATAATGATAGAAATAGAGATCAAAGCCCGTGCCAGTCACCAGCGTCTGAAGAAGATGCTCTCTGACATGGGTGCTACTTTTTTTGCTGTCGAGAACCACAGCGACACCTATTACAACGCCCCCCACAGGGATTTTGCACAAACAGATGAAGCCCTGAGGATACGTTCCGTCAATGGCCACTCAGTACTAACCTACAAAGGCCAGAAACTCGACACGATCTCCAAGACCCGTGAAGAATTCGAGACCGAGGTCGATGGAGAAAATACACGCCAGATCCTTCTCGCACTTGGATTTGTAGCATCCGGCAATGTCTCCAAAAAGCGAGAGATATTCAAACACAATGATATCACAATCGTACTCGATACCGTTGAAGGACTCGGCGAATTTATGGAAGTGGAAATTGTCACTGAATCAGATAATGATGCAGCGAAAGAGAAATTATTTGCTTTTTTGGAAGAATTGGGGATCAAGCAAGAGGATACGATTCGGACATCGTATCTTGAGATGATTTTGAAAAAGCAGTGATTCAGATTAATTTTTTGATATTTGATTTACTCGCGTTTTTTGTGAAAACTGCAAGCTATCAAAATTTATATATTGATTATGAATAGATTTCTAAACAAAATTAAATAAAATTAAATAATGTTATTAAACATTAGTTAATAGCAGTGATATCAATAGTATTAAAGACGTTCAATGTGGATGAAGCCACATACAAAAAATTCTCTGCTCTGTGCAAGTCTCATGCAATGAGCATGAGCAAACAGATACAGATGTTCATGGAGAGTGTTGTATCTGAAGAGCCAGAAGCAAATAAGGAATATCTGGAGAAACTCGACAATATCAGAAAAGGAAAATTTATTCAGGTCGCTGATTTTTCTGAACGCTACGGGTAAAAACAATGAAATACAGCATTGTTGTATCTGAGAGCTTTTTTATTATTCTCTTTTTGCTAGAACTGTCATATTAACAATCCTTATATAAATTCATATTCTAAACTAAATATATGAATTACAAGTTTTCTGCAACGATCCACAGAGAAGAGGACTGGTACGTTTCCTGGTGTCCTGAGCTGGACGTAGCAAGTCAGGGAAAAACAGTAGAGGAAGCTCTTGCTAATTTAAGAGAAGCTGTAGAGTTGTATCTGGAAGATGAAGATGTCTCAATACCAGAGGAAACTAATTTTTTGACTACTACTTTCGAGGTTTCCTATGACAAAGCTTCCCGTCCTATCAGCGCGTGAGATCATTAAGGCTCTGGAAAGTGCAGGGTTTCAGTTGGTATCCCAAAAGGGAAGCCACATAAAAATGAAGAGGAAAGATAAAGATAGTACTGCTGTCGTTATTGTTCCAAATCACGATGAAATAGCAACTGGTACCCTTAGATCCATTATCAGGCAGTCCAAATTAACACCTGAAGATTTCATGTCCCTGTTCCAATAGCTACAGTCCATACTTAAAAATTAAGCAAGAGGATACCATCAGGACATCGTATCTTGAGATGGTGCTTGGTGAAAAATGATTACGGCAATGGTAGTTTAAAGATATCTTTATAATGCCTATTATTAATCATTCAATAATTCATAAGAAATACATTTTCTAACAATTTCCCTTGCTTGCATGGTATACTCAGATAATTCTTTGTAATCAAGTTTGTCAGCCCTTTCTTTTTCATAATGAGTAAGAATATCCCTCTGTTCTGATATCTTATCTCCAAGCAATTTACATTCAGGATCTTCCCAATCAAGATAATCATATTTTTTAAGTTTTCTCAGTACATCTTTAATTCTTCTTCTTAAAGAATGTTGGTTCATATATTCTATTTTCTTGATTAATGTATTTCTTGCATCATTATTTTCAATTTTATTTTTAACTATTTCACACATCGCAGCAGAAAGTTCATCGAATAACGGTAACTCAACATAAGTGCTTTCATCAAAGGTTCTTCGATGATAAATTTCGATAGCTTCAGCCAAATTTAAAAATTGAAACTCTAAAATTTTTATACTCTGCTCTATATTTGCAATGTACAAGTTAATCATTGGACTTAAATCTCTAGATATTCTAAACCAATTGTTGAAAAAAAGAGGAGTATTTTCTTTTATGTCTTTATATGAGAATAAAACATTAGATGGATACACTTTTTCTATTGAATGATTTGTTTTATAAAATATTTCAATTGGTAATAATCGTTCTATTTTATTGAAATCATGTATTGTTTTGTGGTCATTTCTTTTTCCCTCAATAGAAATTGGATATATTGGTACATCCAATGATAAAGTTATAAACTTCTTCATGTCGAATAATATTCCATCCATCCAATCTTTAAAGTGAAGTGTATTCATCGAAAGTATTTTGAAATATGTAATTTGATTTAATGACCGAGAATTTATACTTCTACTATATTTTAAGTCACTTATTAGGAATAATACAAATTCAGGTGACTCATATAGTTTCATTTCATTTTTTTGGTTCTTAAAAGAAATATTTACCTCATTAGTGCTGATATTGAAACGTTCATCAAAATATATAGGGAAATCTAATAACCAGCTTCCAAGATTTGAATAATTGATTGAAAATTCATCAAATAGTATGTCATTTTTTTCCAGAAAATGATAACCAGCAAATATGAATTCAATATCATAAACTATTTTATGTTCGCTTACATGATTTAAAAATAAAGAGCTATGTATTTGACGGCATTTGTAGCATGTGATTGGGCGCCCTTCCGCTAAGCCTAAAATCAGGTCTTCATTCTGAAAAACGTTTTCGTTACTGATAACTTGTGGACTCTCTTGAAGCAAACCAATAACTTCTAACTCTCCGCCATTTGATGCATTATATTTTAAAGTACCATGCACTTTATTTTCTGGTTTGTTGGGTATCCACCATGTACCTGTAATTTCAAATGATTTCATAAATAATAATTAAATGAGGTGTCCTTATAAATTTTCGTAATATGCACTGTAACTACATACTTCTGCAAAATATTGTTCATAAGGACTGAAAATAAATTCTCAAAAACAAATGTAGAATGGGACTTCATCCCATCCTACCAAAAAAACTAAACCTAAATTATCCGATAATCGCACCAGGACCCATGTCCTTGTCGTTGCTCAGCAATGCTACGTCTTCATCGTTGTCTGCTGCAAGGAGCATTCCCTGGGATTCTACGCCACAGAGTTTTACGGGCTTGAGGTTCACAAGCACATTCACTGTTTTACCCACCATATCTTCCGGCTGGTAATATTCAGCAAGGCCTGCAACAATTTGACGTGGTTCCACGTCACCGATATCGACCTGTAGGCGCAGGAGTTTCTTGGACTTTTTGATCTTCTCAGCACTTAGGATCTTTCCAACTCTAATGTCTAGCTTTGCAAAATCATCATATTCAATTTCATCTTTAAATTCCATTTTTACCTCTTCCTCTTCTTCAATTCCTGCTTCTCTGTTCATAGCTGCCTTTACACGGCCAGATGATATCTCATCCATCTCTGCGATCTTGTCATCCTCGACCTTAGTGAAAAGGATGCCTGGCTTCTTCAGGGCGGTTCCACTTACCACAGGAATACTTGCCTCTGAATAGGTAGCTGTGTGCACATCTGTATCCATACCGATCTGTTTCCATGCTTCTTCCATGCTGTCTGGAATTACAGGCTCGAAGAGCAATATAAGGGATTTAGCGATCTGTATACAGTTCTTGATAACCTTTCCACATGCAGCCTTGTCTTCCTTAACAAGTTTCCATGGCTCATTGGACTGGAAGTAGGAATTTCCGTAGGATGCCAGTGCCATTGCAGTATCCACTGCCTTCTTGAACTCATATTCAGCATTTGTTTTTGTGACCTGGTCTATTGTGGAGCTGATCTGTTCCATAATTTCAGGGTCGATATCCCCTTCAGGGATCTCGCCAAAGTTCTTGAATGCAAAGAGCAGGTTCCTGTACATGAAGTTCCCGAATACGCCCACAAGTTCGGTATTTATCTTATCCTGGAATACCTTCCATGAGAAATTAACCTCTTTTGTATGGGAGGTGTAGCTTGCAAGATAATATCTCAGAAGATCGGAATGGAAACCATGGTCCAGATAATCTTCCTCTACCCACACAACATATCCACGACTCTTGGAGAATGTCTTATCCTCGATCTTCAGCATACCTGATGCAACAACCGCAGAGGGCTGGCTGTAATCAGCACCCTTGAGCATTGCTGGCCAGAAAATGCAGTGGTGGTAGACAATATCTCCACCAATGAAATGAACTATAGGATTGTCACCCTTCCAGTACTTTTCCCAGTCGCCACCGGTTACTGCTGCCCACTGCTCGGTAAATGACATGTATCCAATAGGTGCATCCACCCAGACATAAACCACAAGATCATCGTGTCCCGGGAATTTTACACCCCATTCAAGGTTCCTTGTAATGCACCAGTCGGTTAGTTCCTGTTTTACCCATCCAAGGGCATAGTTACGTGCATTGAGAGTACCACCTAAATTCTCAAGATGATCCATGAGGAAGTCCTTGAATTCTGAAAGCTTGAAGAAGAAATGCTCCTGCCGCCTGTATTCTGCAGGTCCTGAGCAAATGGTACAGAGTGGCTGCTGGAGTTCCCCTGGCTCAAGGTGCTTTCCACATCCCTGGTCACACTCATCTCCGCGAGCCTTTTCACCACAGTTAGGACAGGCACCCTCTACATATCTATCAGGAAGGAAACGGTCACAATCAGGACAATATGCAATTTCAATAACTTTCGGGTATACATAGCCTTTGTCAATGAGCTTGCTCACGATCTCTGTAGTACGTTCGTGATTTTCCTTGTCATCGGTTGTACCAAAAGCATCGAATTCAACACCCATTTTCTTGAATACTTCATTGAAATGGACATGATATTGCTCTATCAGTTCTTTAGGACTAATTCCCATTTCCTCAGCATTTACTGCGATGGGTGTGCCGTGGGTATCTGAGCCACACACAAAGGTGGCTTCCTGACCATTTTTCTTTAAAGATCTGACGTAAATATCGGCGGGAACGTATGTACGCAGGTGTCCAACATGAGCTTTTCCATTCGCATAGGGAAGACCACATGTGACAAGCACTGATTTATCAGAAGGAATGTTTGACATTTCTTTTCTCCATTTTACTCTATATATATGATGTTGGATTGTGTACAATTATAAAATAAATTTCGCTTCAAAATCATGTGTAAGCTTTTTAACATCCAAACTCATTTTACATTCAGGATGGGAAATCATAAATGACCGAAGATAACAACGAAGATAAAGTTGATTCTTTTGAAAAAACTGATTCTAACACATATCCTGATTCTGATATTGACTCAAAAAATGAAGCTCCTAAAAAGATAAATACTAAAAATGTAGGAACATTTGAAGGTATTGTCAAGCGAAGAACTTCATTTGATAAAGTCGATGAAGACACGGATAGTAATGCTGACATTTATAACGCTGATATAGATAGCAAAAATGTTGAAAACGCACCTGTATCTGATACGAATGAGATAAAAAGAAACACTGAAAAAGTGGAAGAAAAAGTCACTCAGAAAAATGAGAGATCACCTCGTGTTGAAAACATTCACAATTATGAAGCACCTGCTCCAAAAAAGAAAAGTCGCAGATTACAATACATCACAATTGCAGCTGTTCTTTTCCTTATGATCACAGCAAGTTTTGCCCTTATTTACCAGACATTCAATGGAGATCTTTATCCAACGGATGACAAGATCGCGGTCATCTACGTTCAGGGAACACTTATCACAAGCAGTATTCCAGCTGGACTTGGTTACGCGACATCAGAGGAGATCTCCAAAAATATCAGGGATGCTGCAGTGGATGAAAATGTCAAGGCCATTGTACTACGTGTCAATAGCCCCGGTGGTTCATCAACTGCAGGTGGAGAGGTCTATACAGAAGTCAAACGAGCAAGCGATAGCGGCTTACCTGTCATAGTTTCCATGGGAGATGTGGCAGCCAGTGCAGCATACCATATATCAGCACCTGCAGATCTTATTGTTGCAAATCCATCCACAATGACTGGTAGCATTGGTACTATCTGGACCTTCCAGAATCTTTCTGGATTCTATGATGAAGAAGGCATAGAATTCCATGTTGCAAAGTCAGGAGAATTCAAGGACATGGGAGCACCATGGCGTGGTCTTTCAGATGATGAAAAGGAATATGCTGACAGGGTCATCATTGAAGTCTACACCAGTTTTGTAAAGGATGTGGCAGAAAGCCGGAATATGAGTGTAGGCGAGGTAAAAGACCTTGCAGACGGCAGAATATACACTGGTATGAGAGCGAAAGAACTGGGACTTGTCGACGAGTTCGGGAACCTCTACGATGCTATTGACAGAGCAGCAGAAATTGGCGACATTGAGGGTGAACCTACAGTTGTTTACATGAACAAGCCATCCCTTTCAAGCCTGTTTTTCGGTTCCGAAGCCGATGCTTCTGCAGCTGTTGACCAGTATTTGAGTTATTACGAAGAAAGCCCGTATGGAAAGATCGAGTGAAGGATGCCCTTCACTCCATTTCATATTGGACCTGCCCTTTTGATATCAGGTTTACTTGGGAAAAGGATCAACTTCACAGCCATCATTCTTTCAAGCACAGTTATTGATATAAGGGCAACATATTGTCTATTTGCAGGCTGCCTCCCACTTCATGGACCACTGCACACATATCTGGGTGCCACATTATTTGCTCTTATCATTTCTGCCGGAGTTTATTCAATAAAAGGAATTTTTCAGAGGATCACAGACACTTTTGGTCTGTTCCAGGAGTATTCAATTCCAGTGATCCTTTCCAGCTCACTTATCGGCACTTTCAGCCATGTATTTCTGGACTCTTTTCTCTATACAGACATCATTCCTTTCTGGCCCCTGAACAGCAATCCATTTTTGGCACTTGTGAGTTCATCCTTAGTGTATAATGCTTGCTCACTTTCATTTTTGATTGCCATTGGAATTTATCTTTGTGTATATCTTGTAAAGAAGATTCCAGCAAAAAACTGAGAAGATATCTCACTTTTCAGCCAGCTTCCTGCATTCCTCATGCCTGAAACAGCTTACAAGGTGGTCATTTACCATTCCAATAGACTGCATGTATGCATAGACTATAGTCGGGCCTACAAACGAAAAGCCTCTTTTTTTCAGATCTTTACTTATCTTCTCGGATAGATCTGTTTTTGCGGGTATCTCTTCCATGGATTCCCATGTATTCTGTATAGTTTTTCTTTCTTTCAAAAAACCACGTAGATAATTGTCAAATGAACCAAACTCATTTTGCACTTCAATAAAGGCTCTGGCATTCTTCACTGCAGAGCGTACTTTCAGTTTATTCCTTATGATTCCACTGTCCTGCAGAAGTTCCCCGATCTTTGTCTCATCATAAGCCGCTACCAGATTCCAATCGAAATCATCAAAGGCTTTCCTGTAATTCTTCCTTCTTTTCAGGATAGTATCCCAGCTAAGCCCCGCCTGTGCTCCTTCAAGTATCAAAAACTCAAAAAGTACTCTATCATCGTGGGCAGGTACTCCCCAGTATTTGTCGTGATATTCTATTTCAAGGTCATTTATGTTTGCCCACTCACAGCGATCTTCCATATATTTTAGAGAGATGTCAAAGCTTTTATACTTTCTTTTAGAGAATCATTATAGGGATTACGGGTACTATGGAAAGAAGCGATTTTGACAGACATGCAAAGAAATACGAATTCTGGTATGACGATAAACATGCAGTCTATGAATCTGAATCAGAGATGATCAGAAAACTTTTGCCGGTAAGTATAGCAAAGAATAGTATCGAGATCGGAGTCGGCACAGGCAGATTTGCAGCGACATTAGGTTTCAACTATGGACTTGATCCTTCCGAAAATATGATGAATATCGCATCAATGCGCAGAGTAGAGTGCATAAAAGGAGTTGCAGAGGCTTTACCAATTAAGAGTTCTTCAATGGAAAATGTGCTCATTGTCACCAGTCTCTGTTTTATGGACGTTGGGCGAGCCTTCGAAGAGATGCACAGAATACTAGTTCCATCCGGGTATCTGATAATTGCATTTGTTGATAGAAACAGTGCTCTGGGAAAAGAATACAATAAGAAAACTGCAGAAGAGAGTTTTTGCTGGAATGCAAAGTTTTACAGCACAGAAGAACTGCTTTTGATGTTAGAAGAGCATGGATTTGAGGACACAGCTATCAGACAGACACTGTTCAGTTCTCTGGATAGCATATCTAAGCCAGAGATATCAGAAGAAGGTTTTGGAAAAGGATCTTTTATTGGCATTAGAGCAAGAAGCATCAAACACGAATAGCAAGCTTTCTTAAAACTGTAGCATGGGAGGAATATAATTTTGAACAAAATTGGAAAAGACTTCATGGAAAAGACAAAATTCCAGTATGCAGAAAGATCAGACCAGTCACTTGGGTATCCGCAACCTCCATTGCAAAAAGGTAATGAGAGTGGCGAAGTTATTGATCTGCCTAAACCAGATAACCTTAATCTCGAAAAGATCGACCTGAGAAAAGCCATAGAGAATCGAGTCAGTGTTAGAAACTATTCACAAGACCCATTGGCACTTGAAGAACTTTCATATCTCCTATGGTGTACCCAGGGAGTTAAAGAAGTGATAGGTAGTGCAGCCACAATGAGAAATGTACCTTCCGCAGGTGCGAGACATGCACTTGAGACATATATACTTGTGAACAATGTGGAAGGACTCGAAGAAGGTCTGTACCTTTTCCTGCCCATCGAACACAAGCTCTCAAAAATAATATCAGATAATTCTGTTGCCGAGGATGTCAGTCAAGCTTGCCTGGATCAGACATTCATTAAAAAAAGTGCTGTCACATTTATCTGGACCGCTATCACCTATCGAATGAAGTGGAGATATGGAGAAAGAGGCTACAGGTATATGCATCTGGATGCAGGCCATGTATGCCAGAATCTCTACCTTAGTGCTGAATCTCTAAACTGTGGGGTCTGTGCTATTGCAGCTTTCTTTGACGATAAGCTCAATGCCATACTGGATATAGATGGAGAAGAAGAAATGGCAATTTATCTTGCTACTGTGGGTAAGAAATGACAGAATCCAAAAAAGAAAAAGCATTGAAAGAATTTATGGAAATGCCAGGCTTTGGTATCAAATCGGCTCAACAATTATGGGAGATTGGAATTCGATCAATAGCTGATCTTAAGAATAAAGACCCTGAGATCATGTATCTGGAATTGATGGGATCAAGGGGAGTTCATGTTGACAGGTGTGTACTCTACGGCTTCAGAGAAGCTGTTTACTATGCATCCCATGAAAACCATGATCCGGAATTACTCAAATGATGGAACTGGTCTGACAAGAATATTGAAAAAAGAAAGATCTAAAATGAGAATTCATTTCATTTGATGGGACTCAGACCCAGATAATCTCTGATTATGGTGAAAGCCATAACTGGCGGAACCGCACCAACTTCAGTGATAATAAGATCGATGTATTCTGCCGGAGTAACATCAAAGGATGGATTCTTCACTTTCACGTTTGGTAGTTCTGCAAGGATCTCAGCATCGATGACCTCATCACTTGAGCGGTCTTCAATTTCCACCATTTCTCCAAGCAGTGTATTCGGACTGAATTTATAGGTCTCGGCTGCAACTATGACATTTTTACGTGCCTCCTGTGCTGCAAGTGCAAGCTGGGAAGTACCTATTTTGTTAATGAGAGCTCCATTTACGGATACTGAATCAGCTCCAACTACCACAAGGTCTACTTCTTTCATTGTGATCCTCACTGCAGAATCCACTATCAATGTTGTTGGTATTCCATAATCGTTCAATTCCTTGATGGTAATTAAACCCTGTCTGCGTGGACGGGATTCTGTGGCAATGACCGAGATATTCTTACCCTGATCAAACGCCGTCTTGATAATAGAAATAGCTGCATGGGAATTGCAGTGTGTCATTATGACATCGCCATCACGAATGCGCTGAGCTCCAATATTTCCAATTTTATCTAGTGCTTCGTTGGCGTTTTTAATGAAAGCATCTGAATTCCTGACGATCTCATCAATGGCATCATACACATTACTTGAACTATATTTTTTAGTAAGAGCCACAGCGTTTGGAAGTGAAACAGCAGTTGGTCGGGTATCAACAAGCGTTTTTGCAGCTTCTTCTATCTTTAGAGTAAAATCTTCCATTTTAAGATCCTTAAGGGTCTTAGCGTAATCCCGCAAAGCCTGAGAAGCAGCAACTGCTATCCTTCCGGCACCTCTGATCTCCATACTCCGGATCTTTTCAGCTGTAATGTGTAGATCGTCCATAATTATAGATTCGAACTTAAAGAATTTATATTTAGCCAGTTGAATGCTAGATTATATTTGCAAAAATAGAAAATAAAAATTGAATTCAAAGAAAAGGACTTATTTATTCAGAGATTTTTCAACCTCAAATTTAAGTTTTTCAAGATTGCGTATTACTGCATCCACTCGCATTTCGTCTTCAGAAAACTCCTCAAAAAAGACGAAAGAATCCCTAGGCATAAACAGCATCCCTCATAATGTTGTCTTTTAGTTGAGGTTTGATAGATGTTTCAATTACAAGATCTACCTTTCTTCCAAAAACATCTTCTAAGTAAAACTTCAATTCCATGAAATTATCAAATGTTTTCTTGCCAGCCTCAAACTCAACAAGAACATCAACATCACTGTATGCATGTGATTCATTTCTGGCAAATGAGCCAAAAATTAATCTTTTTTACACCAAAACGTTTCATCACAACATCTTCATGTTCTTTCAAAATACTGAGTGCATCCATATTAATTACTTGTTCACAAAGTTTAAATTATCATTCTTGAAGAATTATTAACAATAAACTAGGATATCTACTGTATCTGGAGATACGAACATGTCGGGCAGACCTTCAATAGACTGCGAGTCCACCTTTCTCAAATGGATGAGAGTGGAAATGGGAAAGATCAACAAAGGAATAGTATCCCAGCGCAAAAGCATCAGCCAACTTCTTAATGAAGAAATACCACAGTCTGAAACAAAGGCCGGAGATGAATACTTTTTTGAAAAGGATGTGCTCACTGCCATCAGTGAAGAGATTCCTGAGGACATCCGGAACAGACTAAGATTACCGATAATATTCTTCTTTGACAACAGGGTTCCTGATAGCTGTTTCATAAACGATGAATATGCATTCAAGGCCCTGCAAATACTTGGAGAGTTCAGCAAGTTGCGCCGGATGCAGCAGGGAAAACTGTGGCTGGGCAAATCCATAGCATACAGCATCATGAAGAAATATCCCTCGGTGTTTCAGATAGCCTTTGGGTGAGGCAGATAATTAGAATTTATTTCTGCATTTGCTTTTCAGATCAACAAAAGAAAATATAAGACTGATATAAACAATTATCAGATATACAAATTACAATAAGTAAATTTCAAATTCAATATTCAAAGGATCAATAATCATGACCAGCATCTCATCCATCAATCCTACAAGCGGAAAGGTATTCAGCGAATTAGAACTGCATTCTGAGGAAAAGGTCAATCATGCGCTCAAAAAGGCTACTGAGGCTTTTGAGCATTGGAAAGATACGGATGTTTTTGAGAGAATTGAACTACTGAGGAATGTTTCCAAAATACTGAGAGAGCGAAAACAGGAATATGGGGAACTTATCAGCACTGAGATGGGAAAGGTCATCAAACAATCTGTGGCAGAAGTTCTCAAATGTGCAGACACTTTTGATTACTTTGCGGATAATGCTAATAAGATGATTGAACCTGAGTATTTCCAGACCGATGCAGCCAGTTCCATGGTTTCCTACGAACCTGTGGGAACAGTGCTTAGCATCAAACCCTGGAACTTCCCATTCTGGCAGGTGCTCAGTGCAGCATCTCATATCCTTGTTGGTGGAAACACCATGTTACTCAAACACTCAAGTGAAGTTCCTGCCTGCGCACTGGAACTTGAAAAACTCTTTCTTGATGCAGGATTTCCCGAGGGTGTTTTTCAGACACTGCTCATAGATGGAAAGACCGCATCCTCACTTATCTCCAGAGATGAGATCGCTGCCGTATCTTTTACAGGAGGTTACAATGCAGGTCGGGAAGTGGCAAAGGAAGCTGCATGGAACATGAAAAAGTTCGTGCTTGAGCTTGGTGGCAGTGACCCCTTCATAGTGTTTGAAGATGCAGATGTGGAGAAGGCTGCAGAGGTTGCAGTTCCCAGCAGATTCACCAATACCGGACAGACATGCATAGCTGCAAAACGTTTTATCATCGCTGAATCAGTGGCAGAAAGATTTGCAGAGCAATTTGCAGAGCTGACAGAAAAGCTTAAAATTGGCGACCCTATGGACCCTGATACCGATATAGGTCCTCTTGTCAGCAGACAACGGGTGAATGATATACAGAATCAGGTCAAAGATGCCATATCAAAAGATGCTAAGCCCATCATTTCCGGTGGGAAAATAGAGGGTGAAGGATTCTTCTATTCACCCACTGTACTCTTGGATGTTAACAAGGATATGAAGGTCATGCGCGAGGAAACATTTGGGCCCATAGCACCAATTATCACTTTCAAGACGGAAGAGGAAGCAATTGATATCGCAAACGATTCAGAGTTCGGACTTGGTGCAAGTATCTGGAGCAGGGATCGGGAAAAAGCCACTGAGCTGGCAGACAAACTCGAAACCGGCATGGTAGGAGTCAATGCATTCTTCAGACCTGAAGCATGTATGCCATTTGGTGGTGTCAAAAAAAGTGGAATGGGTCGAGAACTTTCAAGGATCGGCTTCCATGAGTTCATGAATGTGAAGTCAGTGAAGGTCTATTGAGAGGAAATTACCCAAAAAAGTGAGCTTAGCAATCTCACTAAACATTAGTCTTTATCTTCCAGATATTCACTTGCTATATTTTTAAAATATGAGATCAAAAGAGCTGCTGCTAAAAAAGATCCTACCACTATCATGATCGATTTGAACAGGAAAATATCAACCAGTAATTCCCCTTCTCTTGTATAAAATAATAGCGAACATGCAAAAGTAATTAGCTATGTGAGAGAAGCATAAAATAGGATTTTAAGGTATCTACTTCTCATAAATTTGAATTTTAGATTTGTTTTATTTAAACTTTTGTTCCAATAGCAAAATATGGAACAAGCAATTTTATATGGCATCACTTCCAAGTAAAATTATGGTGTATTATATATAATTATACTCACTTTTAATATTAACAGGGAGAATTAACAATGGGGAAAATATCATCAATAAATCCTGCAACAGAGGAAATAAATGCTGAGTTCGATCTTTATTCTAATGATATGATAGAAGCAAAGATCAGAAAATCAAAAGAAGCATTTAAAGATTGGAGAAATGCTGATCTGGTTGACAGAACATTTTCCTTAGAATGTGTTGCAGAAGTACTCAGAAATAGAAAAGATGAACTTGCTACCACTATCACAAAGGAAATGGGAAAGACCATTACCGAGTCACTTGCAGAAATTAATAAATGTGCATGGGCCTGTGATTATTTTGCAAAGAATGCCGATAATTTCATTGCCTCGGAATTTGTAGAAACAGATGCGGAAACTTCAGGGTACATCTATGAACCCGTGGGGACTGTGCTCAGCATCATGCCATGGAACTTCCCATTCTGGCAGGCACTTAGATTCGGGATCCCTGCACTTGCTGGAGGAAATACCGTGCTGTTAAAACATGCAAGCAACGTACCCATGTGCGCACTGGAAATAGAGAAGGTATTTACAGAAGCTGGACTTCCTGAAGGAGTATATTCAACATTGCTTGTTGACGGTCCAACTGCCTCATCCTTGATATCAAAGGATGAGATCAATGCAGTTTCTTTTACCGGTAGTCGCTCTGCTGGTGAAAAGGTTGCAGAGGCAGCAGGCAGGAACATGAAAAAATTCGTGCTCGAGCTGGGTGGTAGCGATCCATTCATAGTGCTGGAAGATGCTGATATTAAGAAAGCGGCCAAAACAGCGGTTGCAAGCAGATTCCTCAATGCAGGGCAAAGTTGTATTGCAGCCAAGCGCTTTATTGTAAATGAAGAAGTTGCCGAGGAATTTACAGACAGATTTGTAGAGATTACGCTCGATCTCAAGGTCGGGGACCCAATGGATACATCAACTGATATGGGACCCCTTGTGAGTGCTAATCAAAGAGAAACTATAGAAAAACAGGCGAAAGATACTGTAAAACTCGGTGCCAACGTCCTTGTTGAAGGTGGTGCGACGGAAGGAGACGGTTTCTTCTACATGCCAACTGTTGTTAATAATATCAAAGAAGGGGCACCTGTGCTCCGGGAAGAAACATTCGGGCCCGTGGCACCAATAGTCACTTTCAAGACAGAGGAAGAAGCAACATATATAGCTAACAGCACTGAATTCGGTCTGGGCGCAAGTATCTGGAGTGAGGAAAGGGAGCGGGCAATGCGCATGAGCAGATACATAGAATCCGGAATCATTGCCATTAACAATTTTGTTGCTTCAGATCCGCGTCTGCCATTTGGTGGTTTCAAGAAAAGCGGAGTCGGAAGGGAATTATACAAAATAGGCATGTTGGAATTCATGACAGCTAAATCCATGAAAGTATACTGAAATTATGAGAATAAAATGAGGGATCTGATGAAATCAAGCGACCTTTTTGTAAAGTGCCTGGAAAATGAAGGAGTTGAATACATATTTGGAGTGCCTGGTGAGGAAACAATAGACCTTACAGAATCACTTTCCAGGTCAAAGATCAGATTTATTGTTACAAGACATGAACAGGGTGCAGCTTTCATGGCAGATATGTACGGAAGACTGAACCACAAGCCAGGGGTCTGTCTTGCAACACTTGGCCCCGGTGCCACGAATCTAATTACCGGCATTGCAGATGCACAGCTTGATAACGCACCTCTTGTAGCTATTACCGGCCAGTCCGGACTGGAAAAGACTCACAAGGAATCACACCAGTACATAGACATAGTCGCCACGTTCAAGCAATTCACGTGCTGGAACTCAAAAATAACGCGTTCTGACTTCATACCTGAGATCATACGCAAGGCCTTTGATACTGCAACAGATAGTTACGGTGCGGTGCATATTGAACTGCCTGAAGATGTAGCACAGGAGCAAAGCAACAAGAACCCACTTACCAAAGCACATAGTTCTCATCTTAGTATTCATGATGAAACTGAGCTTAAAAAAGCAGCAAAAATGATAGAGAGCAGTTCCACAGCTATAATTCTGGCAGGAAATGGAGTCTTCAGAGAAAGCGCAAGTTCAGAACTTCGAAAATTCGTGGAGTCCACGGGACTTCCTGTTGTCACTACTTTCATGGGAAAAGGAGCCATTGCAGCAGATGATGAACATTATCTTGGATCAATGGGAATCAAGGATAGAGATCATATAATGTGTGGTTTTGAACTGGCTGACCTGGTAATATGTGTGGGATTTGATTACGTTGAATACAGCCCGAGATCCTGGAACCCCGATGGTTCAAAAAAGATAATTCATATCCATTCCAAGCACCCTGAAACCGATGAAAGTTACATACCTGACGTACAACTGATAGGGAACATTAAACAGGCACTTTTCAGCTTGAACCAACAATGCGATTTCAAATATGAAATGTCAGATCAATTGAAGATGGTCAGGCAGAGAATGAAAGCAGAACTTGAGGATTTCAAAGACGATCTGTCCTTCCCCATGAAACCCCAGAAACTCATCTACGACATCAGGGAAAGTATCGGCAGAGATGATATTCTTGTAAGCGACGTAGGTGCCCATAAACTATGGGTTGGAAGACTTTTCCCTGCATACGAAGCAAATACCGTATTCATTTCCAATGGACTTGCAACAATGGGATTTTCACTACCTGCTGCAACTGCTGCCAGCTTTTTAAGACCTGAAAGTAAAGTAGTGGTGGTTTCCGGAGATGGGGGATTTTTGATGAATCTTCAGGAACTTGAAACTGCTGTCAGGCTTGGCTGCAACATAGTCATTGTGATATTCGATGATTCAAAGTACGGACTTATAGAGTGGCATGAGAAAAAGAAATTCAATGACACCATAGGAATTGATTTCAATAATCCTGATTTTGTTCTGCTTGCCCAAAGTTTTGGCGCAAAGGGTGTAAAAATAGAGGAAGCAAAAGAATTCAAACCCACAATTGATAAAGCTCTTTCAGAAGGAGGAGTATGGATAATTGATGCAAAGGTCGATTATTCTGAGAATATAAAACTCACTGAGAAACTAAAAGATAATCACTGTGCCTGTAAAAATGCATAAAAGTGAGAAACTAAAAGATTAATTGTAACAAAATAAAAAATAAGGATGGGGAATTATTCCTCTATTTCCACTCCTCTCCCGAATGCAACATAACTGGCAAAGTCCTTTCCTACTCTTTCAACCGAACCTTCTTTAGGCTCCGCATAATACCAGGCAGCATCTTTGTTAGTTTCACCATTGACCACGATATTGTAGTAATTGGCCACACCCTTCCAGAAGCATGTAGTATGGGTCTCGGTTTTTTCAAAGTATTCCATGTTTACCGACTCAGGAGGAAAATAATGATTTCCTTCGATCATGATCGTATCATTGCTCTCTGCAAGCAGAGTACCGTTCAATTTAGCTTTTACCATTTTGACCACTCCAGTAATTACAATAAATAATTCATCTTGTATTACTTAAAACTCTATCCACACAAATAATAAAGATCAAATATCCATTATCAAACGAAACCTGAACTTCTGCTTAACAGCACGAATTTTTCACCCTTATTTTCAAAAGAAGCTTTCTCATTTTTCAAATGATAGATACATTTATAAAAAATATACTTCATCTTTATTATTGTGGAGTTATTGCATAGCGAATTATTTTAATTAAATGAACTTTGGGGCAGATCATGAGAAAAATCATACTAACAACTTTACTTGTATTTATGATGCTACTGGTAAGCGGATGTACAGAAGGACCTTCATCAGAAGAAGAAAAAGAAACTATTGTTATTGGTTCAAAGCTTTTTCAGGAATCATACATTCTTGCACACATGACAGGGATCATGCTTGAAGATGCAGGATATGAGACCGAAGTCAAGCAGGGACTTGGTGGCACATTTGTCAACTATGAAGCATTGAAAGGTGGAGAAATACACACTTACGCAGAATATACCGGTACAGTATACAGCCAAATACTCAAACTTCCGGCACTTGAAGAATGGGATCAAGAGGTCGTTCTTAATGAGACTGAGATGGGTCTTATGGAAACTGATAATGTAATGGTTGCCAGCAATCTTGGTTTTGAGGATGCCTATGCTATCGCAGTAAAAGAAGATTGGGCAGCTGAGAACGACGTCATGACCGTAAGCGACCTTGAAGAATATGCAGGGGATCTCGTCATTGGAACTGATCCTGAGTTTGCAACCCGTGAAGATGGTCTTCCAAGGATCAATGAGATCTATGGATTTGAATTCAAGGAATACAAACAGGGAATATCCACTGTTATGTACGAAGCTATCAAGAACGATGACGTTGAAGCAATCTCTGCTTACACAACTGATACCAGAAATGAGGTATTCGAACTAAGAGTTCTTGAAGATGATAAGAATGCATTACCACCTTACGATGCCATTCTCATAGTCACCGATGAATTTGCAGAGAATAACCCCGGTGCTGTTGCTGCAATGCAGAAACTGGATGGGGCAATTGATACAGATGCTATGAGACAGCTTAACTATCAATTCGATGTTGAGCAAAAGGAACCACGAGATATAGCATACCAGTTCCTGATTGATGAAGGACTTATCCAAGAATAGTTCCTTCCTCTTTTTCCCATTTTTAACTGAGGGTATTTTTAAAATGCAAAATGAAAAACTGTTTGACAGGATAGATTATATTCGGTTCAAAAATATAACAAAGAAATATGGCTCAAGTTTTGCAATTGAAGACCTTGATCTTGGGATCGAAGGTGGGGAATTGCTCATACTCATTGGCCCAAGTGGTTCGGGCAAGACCACAACTCTTAGAACGATAAACCGAATGATCGAGCAGGATTCCGGAAGCGTTACTATAAACGAGATTGATACAAGAGAACTGGATCCGGTTCGCTTGCGTCGTAATATGGGATATGTGATCCAGAATATCGGACTATTTCCACATATGACCATTGCAGAGAATATTGGTCTGGTTCCAAAGCTTGGAGGATGGGATAAGAAAAAGATAGAGGATAGAGTACGTTACCTTCTAGATTTTGTATCCCTGCCACCTGACATGTTCATGGACCGTTACCCAAGACAATTAAGTGGTGGTCAGCAACAAAGAGTAGGCCTTGCAAGAGCAATGGCAATGGATCCGCCTCTTCTGCTTATGGATGAACCATTTGGTGCTCTGGACCCTATACTTCGAAAACAGCTTCAAAAAGAATTCCTCAAAATCAAAAAAGAGATTGGTAAAACAATAGTCTTTGTTACCCACGATATTGAAGAAGCTCTTATTCTGGGAGACAGGATAGCCATAATGAATCAGGCCAAACTGGTGCAGGTCGGAACTCCTGAAGAATTGATCTTCAATCCTGTAAATGAAATGGTTGCCAGTATTGTAGATACTGATCGTAAATTCAAGCACATGGACACACTCAAGGTCAAGGACCTTATGTCGATATTTGAAGATAGATACATGATCGATGCATCATTGAATGCATGTGATGCTGTTGATAAGATGACAAGATCAGATGTCGAAACTGTTTTTGTATTCAAGGATGGAGAAGTTCTGGGACAAATAAGAATGATGGACCTTATGAAATGCAAAGAAGAGAATATAAAAGTAGAGGAGCTTGCCAGGCCAGTGAAGAGCTTCAAGCCACTGGATTCTGTTGCTTTTGCACTTTCTGATATGAAAAAGAGTGGAGAATATCTGAGTCTTGTAATGAATTCTTCAAAACCTGTTGGTATTCTGGTCTCAGATGAGGTTTTGCTCAAGCTTATTTAATGGAGTGAGAATGACGTTAATACAGGTCATTGCAGAGGTATGGGACAAGAATCTGATGACAATGCGTACCATAGAGCACCTGCAGATGTTCAGTATAGCATTGCTGTTATCCATTATAATTGGAGTTGGTGTTGGTGTTTACATATATTCCCGTCCTAAAATAGCAAATACAGTATTGAATCTTCTCAATATTGTGGAGACAATACCAGACCTTGCATTGATAGTTGTACTGCTCCCGGTACTCAGGCTTGGTGCCGGTCCTGCCATTGCAGCATCTGTACTTTATTCTATTCTCCCGATTGCAAGGAATACGTACACTGGCCTGAAAGGTGTTGATGAAGAATACACCTATGTAGCTCATGCTCTGGGACTTTCTCCCAGAGAGACATTGTTCAAAGTAAGAATTCCCATGTCTCTGCCACTCGTTGTTGGAGGGATACGGATAGCTCTGGTCTTCTGTATGGGAGTTATAACACTTGGTGGCTTGGTAGCCGGCGGAGGACTTGGAACTGTACTGCAAAACGGAATCCAGCTCTACCAGAAGGATGCAATACTCATTGCAGGTATCTGGACCGGATTGCTTGCTGTGATACTTGATGCTTTTGCCGGGATAATAGAAAAGAAACTGCATCAGAGGTATGGTACATGGTAGCCATTGAAACCGTACTTGATGCTACTATGGAGCACATCGTGCTGGTCTATACCACTTTGCTCATAAGCATTGTAATTTCTATTCCCCTGGCTTTCCTCTCACTCTACAGCAAAAAGCTGGCATTTCTGGTGATGAAATTTGCAAATATGGTACAGGCTGTCCCAAGTTTTGCTGTGGTTGCCATAATGGTACCCCTTATAGGAATTGGATTTACCCCTGCGGTAATTGCCATAATGCTCCGTGCCCTGCTTCCTATTATCAAAAATACCTATATCGGACTTAGCAATATAGATCCTGCACTAATTGATTATGCGGAGGGTGTAGGGCTCAGCCAGTGGCAGATACACAGACATATCAGATTGCCTAACGCATATCCTGCCATATTTGCTGGCATCAAGTTCGCTGCTATCCTTGCCAACAGTATCGCAGTACTGACTGCTTACATCGGCAGTGGAGGGCTCGGAGAAATAATATTCCAGGGACTTATCGGCTATAACACCAAAACGTTACTCATAGGAGCTATTCCTGCCATAGTACTCGCCATACTGATAGAAATCTCATTCACGGCAATGGAAAAAAGGCTGACACCCACACATATGAAGGAATGAGGATTATACCGGGTATCACAAACTTAGAAAAATATGATTTCAGAAATGAGATTTCAAAGCATTCCAGAGCACATCCATCTTTTCATGTGATGTATTTAGCGGAATCTCACATCCGGTAGATAATATGAATCCACATTCTGGTGCAGCTTCCATACAACTATTGACCTCATGCTCAATATCAGCAGAGGAACCATTACCAAATATGTTAGAGTCAATATTTCCCATAAGGCAGATACCTGAATAAGCAAGTTCCTTCAGGCAATATCGGGGAGTACATCCGGATTTTCTGTGCATTTTCACGCAATCCATTCCATACCTTTCTTTTATCACATCGACTTCTCCATAGGAGAAATTGAGAGCATCCGGGCTCATGGCCATTTCCATTTCATGGAAAGCATGCACAGCACAATTATGAGAGATAACATATCCTTCATTTGCCTGTACATATCTGTAAAGTTTCTTTGTGTATTTGAACATGAACTCCTCGGCCATTTCCTGGCTGAAAAGATCTGCAGTGCTTCCACCATTATCGAAGAGTATTCCATCTGCTCCGGCTTCTAACATCTTATCTGCATAGAGGATACAGCTCTCATTTATCCTGTTCATTAAATCATGGGTATCTTCCTTCTCCATAAGCATCCCCATACTCAGATTGGTCATGTCAACAAGCTGAAATGCCAGTGAAAGTGGAGGAAGCATGAAACCTGTGATAAAAACCTCGTCATTAAGCGCTTTTTTGAGGAGGGATATGGATTCAAGTACAGTTTCCACTCTTTCTGACTTTATGAATCTATCAGGATCTATTCTGTCATAATCACCAGGAGAATCAAGCAGGTATCCATCCATTGTGGGGTAGCCATTATCCCTGATATTGACCTTCCCACCAAAACCTTCAACTTCTGCAAGCATGCAACCCCATGGAGACATAACGTTATCATGGTGATACATTTCCCTGGCAAGTATCTGTGCCTTTGCAATTCCCTTTGAAGAATAGTATACATCCTTCATACTGGCACCCATACGCTGAAGAACAGCATCTCCTGCTCCAAACCATAGATAACCGTAAGGTACCCTGTCCACTCCATCCATTTCAAGGGCATTGACAAAACGCTCTTTGGATGTCATTTCTTCTTTCATGTTCTATACCTGCACTCCTGAATCCTTATAAGAACTGTGTCAGTAAGGGTATAAAAATATAGGTATTCAGGCCAGGCAACTGTCTCCAAAAAAATAAATGATTGTAGAAATCCAAATTTGAACTTTGTATCTAAAAAAAATATCCTGAATCACATTGATTCAGGTGCACCCAATCCAAGGGTATTAAGAGCGCTTGCAAGCACTGTCCTTGCACATTCCACCAATGCAAGTCTGCTAGCTCTGATATCTTCTTCTTCAGCACTGATAACAGGCACGAACCTGTAGAACTGATTGAAAGATTCAGCAAGTTCCCTTGCATAAATTGCAATGGCATGAGGTTTGAGTTCCCTTGCAGAAATGTCAATAACACTATCAAATGACGCCATCTTCTTGATCAGATCTATTTCAGTATCTTCCACAAGCAATGAAGGGTCAATATCCTGAGCGGAAATCCACGAGAGTTCTTCTCCAGCTTTTCTGAGTATATTACATGCACGTGCATAGGAATATTGTATAAAAGGACCACCCTGCTTCTCGAAATCAAGAGCTTCCTTCCAGTTGAATACCGTTGACTTCTCAGGACTTACTTTTACAATATCATATCTTACTGCGCCGATACCTACCGTTCTTGCAACTTCTCTCTTGAATCCTTCAGCCATTTCAGGGCGACGTTTATCGACTTCCATATATGCCTGTTCTTCTATCTGCTCAAGCAGGTCATCGGCTGAAATGAATTTACCACGGCGGGTACTCATTGAGCCTTCAGGAAGAGATACAAATTCGAATATAACGATCTCTGGTTCCTTCTTTCCTATTGAATTGAGAGTTGCTTTGAGCTGTCCTGATATGAGTTTATGGTCAGCACCAAGCACATCTATAATCCTGTCAGCACGTTCACCCTTCCACTCATGATATGCAAGATCGCGTGTCGTATACAGGGATGTTCCGTCAGAGCGCTGGATGACAAGGGTCTTTTCAAATCCATAGTCTCCAAGATCAACTACAAGAGCACCTTTATCATCTGCAGTTCTGCCGATAGCTTTTATTTCCTCAACTACTCTGGAAACTGCACCTGAGCGGATGAAACTCGATTCATGTGGGAAACTATCATGCTTCACATTCATGCGCATCAGAGTTTCCTTGATTCCGGAAACTGCGTGGGAAACTGCCACATCAAAACTCTCAATGGTTTCCTCATCCCCACTTTCCACAAGCTGCATACGCTTGTCTATCTCTGCGATTTTTTCAGGATCATCGTTTAACAGAGCATTGGCTTTAATATAAATATCAGCTATTGCATGGTCTGGTTTTTTAGAGACATCGAATTCAAATTGAGTGAAAGCCCATGAAACGATAGCAATTTGCCGGCCCATATCATTGACATAGTATTGTGTTTCAACATCATAGCCTGCGTGTTTGAGTATGCGTACGAGGGTATCACCAATAATGGAATTACGAATATGGCCCACATGCAATGGTCCATTTGGATTTGCAGAAGTGTGCTCAAGGAGGATCTTGCCCTCACAGAAACCACCACCAAAAGCATTGCCTTCTTCTCTTATACCTGTGACAGTCTTGTCTATGTAACTGCGACTTGAAGTGATATTAATATAAGGACCAACGGCTTTGATCTCACCAAGAAGTGAATCTTCCGGTAGTTCTATAGCCTCAACTATCTGCTGGGCAATGTCCTTAGGACTTTTCTTTGCCTGGGAAGCAAGTCTAAAAGCCACCTTTGAAGCAATATCTGCATGTTGCGATGCTTCAAGCTCAAAGTCATCTATCTCGAAATTGAGTGATCCAACAGCTTTTTTCAGAGCGGAATTAACCTGTTTTTTGAATTCAAGGAACATGACATCAACCTCACTTAGACACCTGTATTGAATCTCAATATCGCAACTATTCCACCAAATGCACTGAGCAACTGTGAACCTTCTTCGAAATCAGTAGAAATGAATTCTACCTGTGTTGCCATCTGGTCAGCAAGTTCTGAGAGTTCATCTACGATATCGACCCTTTCCATAAGCTCAAGATTGGTTCCACAAACCGGACACGTTCCCGCAGCCATTGGGTCATCTCCTGGCTTGAAAGAACGGGTCAGTTTTGCATCGTGGTCATTGTTGGGACAATGGACAGTGAGTATTTCAGCCCTCAATCCTTCTGAGATCAGCAAAACTTCCACTGCACCAATATTAAGATTTTCACGTACCTGGGCTTCACCGTAAGCTGCTTTACCTGAATCTGAGACCAGTTCTGCAAGGAAACGCTGCATAAGTTTCTTCTCAACCATAAGATCAATATCTGCAAGTCTTTCACTGGCAGCATTCACAAGCTCAGAGAGACCTGATTCATCGGTATATGAAATATCAAAAAGACCGAGTATCTTTTTCTGGATCTCGTGATGGAAGAACTCTCCTGAATCAAATTCTTCTTTTGTGGGAGAAGGCCCACCAATGAGTACACCTTCAAAATCTTTAGGATCGACTGCCATGAACACTTCACTTGCAGCATCACCGATCCTCTTGTAGAAATCATGGATGGCGATGAGTCTAAGTGACTGGAACCTCTGTGCACTCTGACCTCCTTTTCTCTGTTTTCCGGGAACTGTTGAGGTCATGTGTCTGAAAGATTCGATGTGTTTTCCCTGTAACAGACCCACAGTAGCTTCTCTTCTATCCATTACCAAAAGACCGAATGTCTTGGCATCTTTGAGCATGTACTCCAGGGGCTCAAGATAAAATGAGGAATCACAATGATATTTGTAAGTAATTATAGGCTGAGGAGGTTCAATAACAATGGATAGCATATCTGTTTTGTTGGCACCTACATCCACGGCACCTGTGAAATATACTATACCATTTTCCGGAACTTCAGCATATTTTAATCTTGAAAGCAGAGAACTCAATGCACCCTGAACGTTATCGCGTGTTATTTTTGACTTGATATTAGCAGCCTGACCGTGTTCGTTCTTAAGTTGAGAAGTAACATCGGATATCTGTTTATCCGGAGGTATATATAGAGATACTAGCTCGGTCCCACGCCCTTTCTTGCTACGCAGCTCCTCGAGTTTTCTTTTAAATTCATATTTAGAATGAGCAGATTGTTCTGGCATATTAGGAATACTCCATGATTAAGGTGAATGATTGATTACAATATAAGTCCATATCTTCGATTAGATTATGTTGCTTATGAGGAACATAGCTATAAATATAGATTGTGTTCGACTGTGTGAAATTCAGACAAGATGGGACATTGAACCATCCTTTGAGAGAAGAACTACCCTGCTTATCCATACATCGTCAGCGATATTGTATCCAAGATTGTCGGCAATTTCCTGTGAAAATTCCAGTACATCCTCATGCTGTGGCATACATTCACGCTCAAGACGATTTCTGGAAAATCCAAGGTGCATGTAAGCTTTGACCTCTATATAATCAGGCTCTGCCTTTTTGATCAGCTCGGCATAACCTGCTGCATCGAACATGTTCACGCCTTTTATGAGAGTTATGCGAATGACAGTCCTTGTATCCTTAGCTTTTAAAACTTCAAGAGATTCATTTATCCTATCCCAGAGTTGGGGAGATTTTGGGAGACAGACCTTCTCATATGTTTCTCTGTCAGGTGCATCCAAACTCATATAAAGCTGGGCAGGATCTATCTTTTTCATCATTTCAGGAATGGTACCGTTGCTTACGACAAAAGTTGTAAATCCCTGTTTTTTGAATTCTTCAATGAGTTCTGGCAAATATGGAAACGTAGTCGGCTCGCCTGACAAGGATATTGCTACGTGTTTAGGTTCATTTCCTTCCATCCACATATCCCTTGGAGCTGAATGACCAAAGCCTGTTATGAGTTTCTTGTGAGATTCGACACATGACCCCACTATTTCCACTGGAGAATCCCATTTATCAGGTGCCGGAACTTCTATCTCAGTAGGCCTCCAGCAATGCAGACATCTCTGATTACACATAAGCGTCGGTGTCATCTGTAAACAGCGATGGGATGATATACCATAGAAAGCAGCCTTATAACACTGCCCTTCATTCTTCATGGCCCTTCCAACCCACATGCATGTCTTAACTGCAGAATGACTACCTGCAAGGCTGTAGCGTTGCTTTTTCAGTAGGCTCTTATAATCAGTGATCTCTATATCTTTTCGCTTTCTACGAGACATCTGGGCTCTAGTTAAATTTTGACGTATATAAATGTGTGGAAGTAGAAAAGTAGTATAATGTAAACCGTTATTGACAGGAACCTGGGAGGCATTCCAGCAGATTCCTGTTTAACGGAGGGTAATTAATCAATTATCAGTATCTGTAACTCTTTGCCACCTCCGCCATTGCCTGAAGATTTGCGTTAGGAGTCTTGCTCACAATACCACAACCCGGTGCCAGTATTCCAACACCTGCGTCCAGAACTTTTTGTGATTCTTCTTTTACGATCTCAGGAGTCTTGTTCCATAATACATTTACAGGATCAAGATTTCCGATAATAACTGCCTTTTCAGCAGTAGAAACAGCAGTTGCAACATCTACACTCTGGTCAATGCTGATAGCATCCACACCACATGATTCCATCATACTAAGTCCCTTGGTGGTGTCACCACATATGTGGAGCACTGTGGCTACGTTAAGCTCATGCATTGCATCCACGATCTTCTTGTGATAAGGCACTACGAATTTCTCATAGAAAGCTGCACCAATAAGCTGAGCACTTGCTGTCGGGTCAATGATAACCATTGTGTCGGCACCATTCTCAACCATCTTCCTGGCGTAGTCCACACAGAAATCGGTGGTCACTTCCATAAGTGCAAGTCCAAACTCTTCTTTTGTGAAGATTGCCATGAACCAGTCATCACCGTTGATGTGTTGTGCCAGTGAAAAAGGCCCGATCATGCTTCCCATGATGGGGAGTTCATCGCCGTATTTGTCTGCAAGTATTTTTATTGAATCACAAATAACGCCGATTCTGCCCTGACTAAGGTCATAGCCCTTGATTTTCTCTATATCATCAATGTTGTTAACTACATGACCAACGACTGATGGTTGTTGGTCTTTTGTACCAGGTTTGATCTCACAGCCAAAAAGATTGGCTTCTGCAGTGATGTCAAAAGGCACACGTACTGCTTCAAATCCAAGCAATGTATGAGCTGCTTCAGCGAGAGTTGCCATTTTTTCTGCATCATCATTGGCCTCTGGCCAAAAAGCATCACATGCTTCCATCTGTTCTATAGTTCCAGTCTGTGTTACAGAAACTGCTGGCATCCTGTCAACAGTCTGGTCAGTTAATGCACGTGCTAATCTTTCCTTGGGTGTATATTCAGTCATAGATACTAAGCTCCAATTAATCTATAGTTGATGGAGAGAATAGTACATATATATATTTTACGCACAAGCAAGAGTAAAGATTATATATAGAGAGTTAAAAAATCCACCCATAAAATAGAAATACAAGAAAAAAGCTATTTTACAATCATTTAAAAAAAATAAATATATACAAAAAAAAGAACGCCGATTGATATCGATATACTATAAAAATTCAGGCAGAAACACATGAAATAAAATAATGACTGCTATTGAAAATAGTGCAATGTACTCTGATCCGATATCCATTCAAAACAAAAGGGATTTTGCACAACATATAAATAGCATAACTTGTGGCCGCATGCCAAAAAAGACAAAATATAAAGCACACAAAGAAAATATACACTGAATCGTTATTCACTATTTTAAATACTAACTACAAATACCTAACAAACATAATAAGAAAATTTCCATGTTTGACAATAAGCCTTCTGGAATAATATAAATAAGTTTTCATTAAATGGAAAAACCATAAATCATAAACAACATAAAAACAATACCTGCAGAGGAATTGCAAGTATACATTCATGAGGTATGTTATTATAACAAAAAACTATATATGTAAGATGAGATCTTTTTTAATTTGGCCACTAAAAATAGAAGGCCAAAAGCAAGAGGATAAGACTCATCATTCATTCTAAATTTAAAAAATACCTTTAAACCTCCACGGCAAAACCATGCAGAGTATGTACAAGTACCTCAAAAGCGCAATTGAGGGAGACAAAAGAACCGAAAAAGAACACGATATTCAGGTTTTTAAAAAGTCTGAGCAGCTAGCCCTCAAATATGGTATAGAATATGACGGGCGAAGTTTTGTACCTAATGATCTGGATATGGCAGATGCTACTTTTGAAGCGGGTATAGAACTTCTACATTCCGTGGGAATATTTTGCCGAAGCACTCAGAGAGTTATCAATATTGATGAAGAGGACATAATCAAGGCTCTCAATGTGAGTAACCCACTTGAAATAGGAAGACTGAAAGAGAAAGTAGTGGTAAACCATAGATACCCTATGGCATCAATTCCCCCTGTGATCATCGGTGGACCCATGGGCGGAAGTGTATCTGAAGAGAATTTTCTTTTCGTAAACATGAGTTCTGTAATGGAAAGTGTAGTACAGGGAATCTATGGCGGGGCCATG
>Ga0206328_105_pt1 | contig 68345 bp, 71 predicted proteins | sample SalPonR1_A_D2_MG_FD_142664 | JGI IMG/M metagenome (GOLD analysis project Ga0206328, IMG submission 142664)
ATGCATTGAAAAATGCAAATGGTGATCTTGCAGAAGCTATAATGGCTCTCTCATCCTGATTTCTTTTCTTTTTCCATTTTTTTGCTTCAGCCTTATTATGCTATATAATCTCTTTTGTTCAAGTGTAAACCATAATAGTTATATATAATTATCATGATTTATAATGATGGACCTCCATGTAAGCGTTGGTCTGAATCGTGCATAATGGTGAATAAATGTACCTGGTTGGATCGGAGTCACCTGCATGCTGACGTAAATGTATAAAATTCGCATCAAAATATCGGGTAGCCTAAGCTATAGATTTTTGTTTGCAATATTAAAGTTCATAAGTGAATTACTGCATTACTTTGCTTTTTGGATAAAAAGTTGAAGTTTCTGTGCAATGAGGTTTGGTTATAATGTCTGAAATGTCTGAAAATTTTGATGTAAAACTAGATGGGAAAACATATTTTCCCGATCCTTCCGTGAAAGAGAATTCGCAGATTGCTGATTATGACCAGGGGTATGAAAAGTTTGCTAAATATCCACGTGCTTACTGGGAAATGACCGCCGATGAGCTTGATTGGTTCAAGAGATGGGATGAAGTACTGGAATGGGACCATCCTTATGCAAAATGGTTCACCAATGCAAAACTCAATATAACGCATAACTGTCTGGACAGGCATGTGAATAATGGTAAGCGTAACAAGGTTGCATTAATATGGCTGAGTGATGATGGCGAGGAACTGATCTACACATATCGCCAGCTCTACCGTGAAGTCATGCGTTTTGCAAATGGTTTAAAATCACTGGGTGTTGTAAAAGGAGATAAGGTCTGTATTTACATGCCTCAGGTGCCTGAGCAGATCATCGCAATGCTTGCATGTGCTCGTATTGGTGCAATTCACAGCGTGGTTTTTGGAGGTTTCGGTTCCAATGCTCTTCGCTCAAGGATAATAGATGCTCAGGCTAAGATAGTTATCACTGCAGATGCAGGTATCAGACGTGGAAAGCGTGTAGAGCTCAAGGCTATTGTGGATGAAGCAGTTGTCAACACATCCAGTGTCGAAAAAATTGTAGTTCTGCGCAGAATGTCTCCTCCAATGGAACTCTATTCTGAGATAGAGGTCGATTACCATGAGATCATGGATACTGCCGATCCTAAATGTGAATGTGAAGTAATGGATTCTGAGGATCCATTGTTTATTCTCTATACCAGTGGAACCACTGGTCCTGCAAAGGGAATTGTACACACATGCGGTGGGTATATGGTGGGTACATATTACACCACCAAATGTATATTCGATCTCAAGGACAGCGATGTCATGTGGTGTACCGCAGATCCCGGATGGATCACAGGTCACAGTTACATAGTATATGGTCCGCTGTCAATGGGTGGCACAATATTGATGACAGAATCCACTCCCGATTATCCAGATCCTGGTGTATGGTGGAGGATCATTGAGGAGTTCGATGTAACAATATTCTACACTGCACCGACAGCTATCAGAATGTTCATGAAGTTCGGTGAGGAATGGCCAAATAAATCAAACCTGGAATCCCTGAGAATACTGGGTTCTGTAGGAGAGCCACTAAATCCTGAAGCATTTGAATGGTACTACAGGGTCATAGGCAAGGAAAAATGTCCTGTGGTAGACACCTGGTGGCAAACTGAGACCGGTATGCACATGATCACTACAGCCATTGGTGAGCCTATGAAACCTGGATTTGCAGGCAAGCCGGTACCCGGTGTTGCAGCAGATGTTGTGGATGAGAATGGAGATCCGGTTCCAGCAGGTACTGGTGGTTTCCTGGTAATAAAAGAACCATGGCCTTCCATGATGAGAACGGTGCATAATAACGACGAGAAGTATCAGCAATACTGGAACACCATCGGCAACTATTATTCTGCAGGTGACCTTGCAGTAAAGGATGAGGATGGTTACATAATGATCCTTGGTCGTTCCGACGATGTGCTTATAGTTGCGGGGCATAACATCGGAAGTGCTGAGGTGGAAAGCGCTCTGGTTTCCCATAATTCAGTAGCTGAAGCTGCTGTTGTCGGTGTGCCTGATCCTCTGAAAGGTGATTCCATAAGGGCTTTCGTGACATTGAGAGTGGGATTTGAAGCAAGTGCCAAGCTCAAACTAGATCTGATCTATCACGTGAGGATGAATCTTGGTCCGATAGCAATACCATCTGAGATCAAATTTGTGGATTCATTACCAAAGACCCGCAGTGGAAAGATTATGCGCAGGGTGCTTAAAGCAAGAGAGATGGGTGAGGATCCGGGAGATCTTTCCACAATGGTCGAATGACCTACTCCTTCTCCCTTCTTTTCATTTTTCCTCTTTTTTAATGTTTTCAGAATATTGTTACAACTACAAAGATTAATCACAAAAGTTATGAACAATGCACTTGCATTTATTTGCAGGTGAGTGTGTATGATCGATCTTTTTGAGCTTTATCTTGCAGAAGACAGTCCTTACGGTGATGAAACTGCCGATCTTCTTGGTCTTGAAGGGAATGGCAGACTTCGTATTATGACGCGGGAGCATGGAGTTGCAGCCTGTATGGATGATCTTCGAAACTTTTACGAGAAAAAAGGTCTCACAGTTGTAAACTCATTCAAAAATGGTGAAGAATTCAATCCACATGATGTGGTATTTGAAGCACAGGGTGATATTCCCACTCTATTTTTACTATGGCGTTTTTCTCAGACCTTCCTTTCCATGGTATGCGCAATTGCATCCAAAACCCGCTATACAGTTGAACTTGCAAGAAAAGTGAACCCTGATGTGATGATAGCCACTACCAGAAAGACCCATCCTGGCTTTCGTAAATATGAGTTGAAGGCCGTAAAGATAGGCGGTGGTGTGAATCATCGTAATTCTCTGAGCGATTCTGTTCAGATAAGCCAGAATCATTTCAATGTTATTGAAGAGCTTGGTGATATACGTTCAATGAAAAAGATCGAAATAGAGCCGGATACTATAGAAGATGCATTTAAATATGCACCTATTGCCGATATTCTTATGCTCGATCACAGTAGCCCTGAGGAAATGAGGGAAATTGTACCAAAATTGCGCGAGGCAAATCCAAAACTGGAAATTGCCATTGCAGGTATAGATATTGCTAAAATATCTGATTACGCAGAGATAGTTGATATTATTGTCACTACTGCTCCTTATTATGCTCCACCTCTGGATATGTCTACTAAAATAAGGAAACTATGATTATTGTTTCTATGCAAAAGTTATTTATAGTAAGTACACAATGGTTGTGTGTGAAATATGCATCACCGCCGCATATTGACAATGGCCCTATGGGGTTTTCGGGTCAAATACTATCATTTATGTAGCAAACAACGTATCTTATACTATTAATTTGATAGTCATTTACTATACACAAAATCAAAAGGTGTTATAATATGAGCAAAGTAGAATTACTGGATTTCAGCGCAACATGGTGTGGACCCTGCAAGATGCAGAAACCAATTCTTGAAGAAGTCAAAGAAAAACTTGGTGATAAAGTAGATGTAAAGATTATCGATGTAGACGAAAATCAGGCTCTTGCAAGAGAGCATTCTATTCAGGCTGTTCCAACAGTACTTATCCTCAAGGATGGGGAAATAGCAAAACGCTTTACCGGTGTCACGGCTGCCGAAGTTCTCATTGAAGAATTGAACAAGGTGCTTTAAGCATCCGGTTATCTTTTTTTTTATTTACCCTATTATTTTATTCATCGTCTTGAAAAGACGTAAATATATTGACTCTTATCAAACTCTGGGGTATACCAACAGTGCAGGAATTAGTCGATCTTGGAATAATGGTCTTCCGGCAGAAGAATGTCAGAGGTACTTTTAAGCCACACCTTGCTGTAAAATTCAGGTCGGATGAAGGGGAACTTCTGACCTTTTCTGTTGATACCACCCGAATACCTCAGAAATATCAACAACCTGATGCCTATCTGGTCACACATGCGCATTCTGATCATTACGGCAAATCTGCAATGCTTTCCGACCTTTCTGTATGTTCCGAGAAAACAGCCACTGCTCTTGAAATAAGACATGAGCGCAAGTACAAGGGCAGAACCGTAAAGATGGGAGATAGTATCGATGTGAATGGTGTCACTATCTATACCTATGCAAATCATCATACAGTAGGTTCAACTGCCTTTTACTGGGAAAATGATGTAGGTACTCGTATACTGGTTACCGGTGATGTAAAGGATGCATCATCACTCCCTGATTGTGACGTTCTTATCACCGAGGCAAACTATGGTGACCCAGGAGACACAAGTTGTTATTTTGAAGATGATCTTTCAGGTTTCAGGGATATTTATGAGGGCAATACTTCTCTTGCCTTCGGAGCCTATGCTTTTGGCAAAGCGCAAAGGGCGGTTGAGCTGCTAAGGCATTTTGGCTACACAGGTTCCATAGAGATGGAAGAAAAGTCTCTTGCTCTGACCCGGCAATTACTTGATAATGCAGGTGAGCTTGTTCCGCTGGGTAATTCCTGTGATGATTCTATAAGTATTGTTCCGCCATGGGACCTGAATAAACTTTCCTCTCATATTTCTAAATATGTTATGACCGGCAGGTCTGATTATCGTTATCCTTCTATACAGATAAGCGACCATCTGGATGCCTGTGGACTCACAAAAATGGTCGAAGATATCAACCCTGAGTTTACAGTTGTGTATCACCCAAGTGGTTATCGGCCAGAAAGATTTACAAGTCACTTGAGGCAAATTGGATTTAATGGGGTTTCCATCGATAAGATCGACAATGTACTGAGCAATGAGTTTATCTAGTTCTGCTCTGTTATGCGGGATGTAGGATAAAGCTTTATATAAGTGCCCGTTTTTTTAAGTAGCATATTATCTAAGTTGTTCCAGGAGATAAGATCAATTGTCTAAATCGTCTAAAAAAAAGCAGTCCGCTTCTTCTAATACGTCAGATGCGAAAACTGCAGAAGTAGTTCCTTCTTCAATTTCAGGAGCCGGAAAAACTGCTTTTAAGCCAAAGACTCCAGAGGAAAAAAAGCAGGTCCATATTGATGGTATTATAAAAACAGTAGTGGCATCTATCATAGGTATAATTGCAGGAGTTATAATATTCACGCAGCTAGGTGTTGGTGACGCTCCGGAAATAAAATGGTATGCCATATTGACCATTGTTGCAGCACTCTCATACTATGCCATGAGACTGATCTTTCCACTTGTCAAGATCAACCCTAAGGATTTCGGTTTTAAGGACTGGTTCTATGTTGAATTCATTGTCATTAATTTCTGCATGGTGACATGGACATTGCTTCTTAATTGACCTTTTCTCTTTTTAAAACATTTATTCTAGTGACAGGGATTTTACATGCGAATAGCAATTTTAAGTAAGGATAGGTGCCAGCCAAGACGCTGCAGCCATGAATGTGAGAAATATTGTCCACGTGTGAGGACCGGGGATGAAACCATTGTTTTTGAGGAAGATGGCAAACCTGTTATCTCCGAGGAACTCTGCGTTGGCTGTGGTATCTGTGTACACAAATGTCCTTTTGAAGCGATAATGATAATTGGCCTTCCAGAGGCACTCAACGAACCCACACATAGATATGGTCCTAACAGTTTTGCGCTCTATGGTCTTCCAATTCCACAAGTTGGCAAAGTGACAGGTATCCTTGGTCCAAATGGTATTGGTAAAAGTACAGCAGTACAGATCCTTTCAGGTACTTTAACACCTAATTTTGGTGGAGAGGATGCTAACTGGGAAAAGGTGCTTGAATATTATTCAGGCAGTGCCCTCCATGACTATTTCGAGAAGGTAATGGATGGTGACATCAAAGTCGCCCAGAAACCTCAGTACATAGACCTAATTCCTAAAGCTTTCAAGGGTAAGACCAGTGAACTACTGGATAAAACAGATGAAAGAGGCGTTCTGAGTGAACTTATTGAAAGGCTTGACCTTTCACATATTGTAGACAGAAAGATAACCGAACTCAGTGGTGGAGAACTTCAGAGGGTTGCTATTGCTGCCTGTGCTGCAAAAGATGCAGATTTCTATTTCTTTGATGAAATAAGTCCATACCTTGATATTTATCAGCGTATCAATTCAGCGCAACTGATACAGGAGATCGCAAACGATAAGGCTGTACTTGTTGTTGAACACGACCTTGCTCTACTGGATATGCTGGCTGACGCTGTGCACATTGCATATGGTGAACCGGGAGGATATGGTGTGGTCACTCATCCAAAGGGTGTGCGTATTGCTATTAATCAGTATCTTAGGGGCTACCTGCCTGAAGAGAATGTGCGTGTCAGGCCGGATGCTATCAAGTTTGAAGTCCATCCTCCAAGGCTGGAGACAGATATTGAAACACTGGTTGAGTATGATAACTTCTCCAAAAGCTATGGCGACACCTTCTATCTTGAAACCGATGCTGGCTCTTTAAAAGAAGGCGAAGTATTAGGTATAGTTGGGCCAAATGGTATCGGTAAATCCACATTCGTACGTATGCTTGCAGGGGAGATAGAACCGGATGAAGGAAAACTTGACCTCGATGTCAAGATTGCTTTTAAGCCCCAGTACATTAAGCCGGAGAGTTCTTTGCAGGTTGAGTATTTCCTTCGAGGTATCTCCCGTAAATTTGATACAAGCTATTTCCAGTCTGAGGTTGCAGGACCATTGAAAATAGAGAAGCTTTACGAAAGAATGCTTACAGATCTTAGTGGTGGAGAATTGCAGAGAGTTGCCATTGCAGCATGTCTTTGCCAGGATGCTGACATGTATATTCTTGACGAACCAAGTGCTCATCTTGATGTTGAGCAGCGTTCCATGGCTACCAGGGTCATTAAGAGATTCGCAGAGAACAACGGAAAGACTGCAATGGTGGTTGATCACGATATTTACATGATAGACATGCTCAGTGAGCGTCTTATAGTGTTTGAGGGTGAACCTGCAGTTAGTGGTAAGGCACATGCCGCTTCAACCATGCAGGATGGTATGAACAAGTTCCTTGCAAACCTTAACATCACATTCAGACGTGATGAAGATACTTCTCGTCCAAGGGTAAACAAGCCAAACTCCAGACTTGACAGGGAACAAAAGGCAAAGGGAGAATATTACTACCACAATCCTGATGAGTAATCTCCCTTCTATTTTTCTTTTTATCAATTATTAGAAGATCTTTATTTTTTCAGGATCTCTTTTTTGATGGATTCATAAGACAGGTCCACAACTTCTGTTGAGCCTTCAAAGTTTCGAATCTTAAATTCAAATGCATTGGAAAACTCATTGACCTTATTTTCAAATTCGTCTTCATAATAAAGTCCTATGTCTATCTTTCCAACATATTTGTAACCTGAATAGTCAAAGACCATTTTTGTAAGCTCAATATTATCAGGGTCAGGCGTGAGTCTTGTCGCAACAAGCATTTCCTTCCAGTAAACAGCCTGCATTGGAGTTAAAAAATAAGTTCCTTCTCCCTGCTCTTCCCCCTTCATGGCATTGATGTACAAACCCCTGTCCCCAAAAGCTGCACATATGCAGTCATCTACCACATGCCCACCTTTATCTTTGAGTATCCTGACTGGTATATCAAGTTCTCTGAAATCGTATTCGATGGAGCCAAGTACATTCCCGCAAAGTCCATAAAAGGCAAGTATCCCATCGACAAAACTTGCTACTTCTTCTACGGTTTTGTAAACCTCTTCCTTCAATAATTGCGGATCTTCATCAAGTGCAAACTCAAGGAAATAAACTACCAATGAAAGGCCATTATTTTCACTCAAAGTATTTTCAAGTTCTTCCACACTTGCAACGCCGTATCCAATTGAAAGCCTGTCCAGCTTTCCTTTGATACCTTTTGATTCTTCATTGTCAATAAGAACTACCTTTGCATCCCTGTCATTCTCTATCAGATGAACAACTTCATCTTCAAACATTCTGCAGGCAAGAAATAAGATGTTATTTTTCTGTTGGTAAGAATTCATGTTCGCATTTCCCGAATTTGTAGTTGTATATCATAATGGTTCCACCGCATAGATCATATTTCCATTTTCATCCTGATATCTTTCCCATTCATCAAGGCCATGATCTTTTATGATGCTCATATCCTGTGATGCATCTCTGCTGTATTGGTAACGTGGGTCATTTTTGTTTGTCTTGAGGAATTTATCATTTTAGACTTTGCAGTTGATGCTCCTTGCAGTTGATGCAAAGATCAATATTTTTCTCAAGGGCACATGTACCAATCTTGCAACCGTATTTGCTTTTATATTTCTGTGTTTTTTCAGATCTGCATCCAGTACATGTTTTTTCCATATGATTCGCATGCTTTGCAGTAGATACCCCATGGTGCAATGTATTCTGAAATCTCGATATGCTTCTCTTTCTGATCAGCCATCATTGATAGATTACTCTATTGCGTTCATATTTAACAACTCTTTTGCAGAGCTTTATTTTAAATCATATATTAATTCAGAAAAGCTCTATATATGTTTTGTAATATATTATATATTTAATAAAGGGTGATTTGATTGAGTAGTAAATTTTATCAAAATGTGAACGTTCTTGATTCAGCAGAGACAGATACCGTGAAGATAGAGGTACTGGAGTACAATGATCTAAAAGGTAGCAAAGATCCACATCTATCCAAAGAGCTTTATTACGTTCAAAAATCAGGCATGTCTTTAAAGCAAGTTAAGGTCACACTCAATGAAGGTGGAGTTATCACTGAAGCCGGTGCTCTTAATTTCCACAAAGGTAACATTAGAAGCGAGTCAAATACTGGCGGTGTTGGTGGACTTGCTAAGAAAATGCTAAAGAATAAGCTGACCAGCGAATCCACATTCAAACCCAGGTACAGCGGTGTTGGTGAAGTTTTCCTTGAACCAAGTTTCAGTCATTATATCATTGTGAAACTTGATGGTGGCTCAATTATAGTAGATAAAGGACTCTTCTATTGCTGTGAGGATTCCCTTGAAGTGGGGGTGACAAGCCAGAAAAATGTTACGGCTGGTCTTTTTGGTGGAGATGGATGGTTCCAGACTAAAGTAAGTGGGAAAGGTGCATGTGTGCTCGAAATACCTGTGCCAATGAACGAGATCCTCAAATACCAGTTGAACAATGAAAAATTACAGGTTGATGGAAACTTTGCTTTACTAAGATCCGGCTCTGTTGATTTCACAGTGGAAAGATCAACAAAAGGGATTAGCGGTGCATTTACATCAGGAGAAGGCCTCTTGCAAACATTTGAAGGTACGGGAAGTGTGTGGATAGCTCCTACACAGCCAGTTTATGCTGTAATGGGTATGCATGGTATTCCTCAACTACAAACCGCAACTTACAACCAGGAAAGCAAAACTTGATTCTGAAGATACCTACTATCCAGTATTTTCATTTTCATTCTTATTCTTTGCAAAAACGTAGGCATCATGCATGCAATAGAACAGGAATGCGATATAAATAAAAATAGGGATCACAAGATAGGACGCTACTATCATAGTAAAACCAAGTACTATGTAATAGCTTCCTTTACCCATATCTCTATTGTATATTTGTCCAAGGCCCGGAAATAATAATGAATATGCAATAGCTTTTAATGGGTTTGGTTTAAACTCCACTGTCTCTTTTTCGTTGCCTGTTTCTTCCATGCTTATTCCAAAATATCTGTTTCTTGTACAAAGTACCTCTAATTGCGCTTAGCTATTTTATCCTTCATCACCGCAATAGCTGCTCTCAATGTACTATGTATGTCTGCAAGGTCTATTTTAACATCACCCGAGTTTTTCTTGCCTTTTGCAAGATACCATGTAAGGAATTCGGTATACAGTATAATTCCTATCAAGGTAGACCAGACCATCAACAGTATATGGAAATTGTTAACAGGTACCAGGCCGTTTGCAAGTAAAAAATGCTGGTATGCAAGAAAACCAGTAGATGTACCCGGAAGTATGAGAGTAGCAAAGAGTGGTATAAAGAACAATATCAACATTGCCAGTCTGGATGAAATATTAATCAGAGCAAAAAGCACCATAAATGCAAATATTGCAAAAAGGAGAGCTGAACCAACAAGTGCTATTATTCCTATTTTATCACCCTCTATCTTATAATCACTGTATTTTTCTGTTTATATATAAATATGCACCAGTTGGCACTATTGCAATAAGAAGTAATATGCAAACAAAAGAGTATGTCAAAAACCATACTGCTCCAGATCTCGTCAATTCGGTCATTTCAGCATCATTCTCTTCAATAATTCCTTCATCTTCATAGTGATATTCTTCAGCATCAATGTATTCTTCATACTCTACCACAGGAAGTGCATTATCTACATAAATCACTGGTGTTCCTGAGTCCGAAGTCCCTCTCTTATCATCCTCATCAGTAAATTCAATATGTGCTTCAGGGAGGTAAAAGTCTCCTATTTTCTGTGCCTGGATCACATAAGTTATCTCTTCTGATCTTCCGGGAGCTATGTTTCCTCTCCAGCTTGTTCCCCCACTTACAAGTTCTAATTCGGGAGATATTTCGTCGGACAAGCTCACTTCAATTTGTCTGTCGCCAGTATTTGTGACTTTGACGATCACTTCGGTTCGATCTCCAGGGTACAGATAATTTGAAACAATGCTTTTCTCAACAGTGGCCTTCAAGCCATGTACCTGATAGACCTCGTTATCCAGGCCTGTGCTCACTCTGTAGGTGTCTCCCTTGTAGTTCCACTGAGCAGTGGCAGTTCCAAATGTAAAATTACCAGGCACCGTTGGCTTCACATGATATGTAATAGTTTTTTCAGAGGCAGGTTCCATAAGAATGCCCCATTCCAGCTTTTCCATATTATCCGGAATAAAGGAATCATTAAGCTCATCAGTAATTGTTAGTGCTGTCTGGGATCCTGCCATGTTTTTAACTGTCAGGCTGACAAGAAAATACTCGTCAGTACCAAATTCAGTATCAATTGCACTTTTTTTCAACATTTCAACATCTTTTTCAATGGAAATATATGGCTTTATAGGCAGTTCCAGAATACTGCTATTTGAATATTCATTGGCTTTGTAATCATAGCCTTTTATTTCTGAACGGATCGTTATATTTTTAGCAACAGGGCTGCTAGGCGGTACTATATCGACAACGAATTTCTTGACCTTGGTCGGATCTAAAGAGGGATGTTGCAGTACCGTGTCTTCAACAGAACCTTCACTGGTAGATGTGCTAAGTATTAATCCATGCAAAGGAACTGTGCCAGTATTGCTTAAACTGAACTGGTATTCGATCTTTTCATTAGGGTAATACTCTTCTTTATCAGTTTTAACAAAAACACTCATTCCAGGTTCACCAGGTCTGAGTGTTTCAATGAATACCTCTTCTGTATTTTTATTGATGTAAACAATATTCATCATGAACTCGTCAGGAATCTTTTCATACTCAGCCATTTTGTAGGTATCTTCTATGCTATTTCCATTCCCTTCAACTGAGATCAAAGCCCCTTCTTCCGTAAGCTCTTTTAGCTTGACGATATATTCTCCATCTTCTATTTGTTTTCCTTCTTTAACTGCTGTTTTTTTAGTACTGGTGATCCATACTCTTTCGGTTTGCTGCTTGTGTATTTCCATTGATACCGATGTTGCATTGACTTCACTGGCAGTGACCTTTAATTCTTTTTCATATGTCTGCACGTTATTTGCATCGTCATCAATAAGAAAAGCTTCTTTGAAAACCCTATTTCGATAGATAAGTATGGTAGCAGAGCTTCCATCATCCTTGATATCATGAAGCTTGACTGTAAATCCTTCCAGCTCAGCTCTGCCCCCTATTTCCAGTTGATATGCTCCCTGAAATATCCAGATGTCCTCATTCTGAATATCGTATGCATTGGCTGCAGGTGCTAAAAATGATAAGAGTAGTATAAAGAAAACCAGTGTGCGTGTAGCCATTGAACTCATGTGTGTATTTTTATCTTTTAAATGTTGTTATATTTCGTTTTACTACGATGCCCATAAGGAAATAAAGTGCTATTGCCACAAGGCTGTAGATACCTATCCAGATAGATGATTCAAGTGTACCAATGCTTTCCACTGAAAGACGACTTACAAGATTCAGAGGCGAATTTGTGAACAGGTATGATGCCATGAACAGGAAAATAAGTACAAGTGAATAGATCAGCTGCACTACTCCCCTTTCTTTGAAAGTAATGGACATGATGCTGCTTAGGATTACAAGTATGAGTCCTATTAATGTGACTACTGTAAGTATTTGCAGCGGATTCTTGATCGATATCATATTTGCTGCCAGCAGTACCATCCATGTCAGTGATTGCAGGGGTACGATGGCTGTAGCGAGCAGAACTTTTCCATTTATTATCTCGGAGAAGGATACCGGTGAGACCATTAGTAATTCCATTGTTTTCCTTTCAAATTCCTCAGTAATGAAATCGATCACCAGTCCCCCGGATATAAATGCAGGGGTGAACATTAAAAGTGGCAGCAGTGCTACATATATGAATTCAAAGTAGGTTGTAGATGTTTTCAGTCCTCTCTCAATGATATTCAGCTTTACAGGTTCGTAACCTGGTAGACGTTGAGTTCTGATATCTCTAACCCTTTTTTCATATTGCTCAAGAGGCTCTTTGAGCTGTAGTGATATCAATGTGGATTTGATCTCTGACTTTGGAAGGTAGATATCAACATTGAGGATTTCATCTCCTTCGGGTGGATCAGGAGGTGCCAGTACAATGGCATCGACCTCCTGCTCATAAAAATCGGAATAAGCATCACCAAAATCGCTGTATAGTCTTATATCAAGTTTTGAGACTTGCAAGAGCAGATAAAGGTCACTTTCTTCGGTTCCTACAACAGCAATGCTCGTTCCACTAAATTCTACATCACCCAGTGCAGATGGGTCATAGAATGATGTTAGTCCTATTACAAGGAATGTCGAAAAAGATGCTATGAAAAGCTGTATGAGTATTGAAAGAATGAATGTCTTCTCATGCATAAGCTCTGCAAATTCTTTTTTTGCAATGCAATTGATCTTTGAAATATTAGCCAAAGAGGAACCCCCTTAGTATGAATAGATTGTATAGTGCATGAACTGCAGTGGCTGAGAGTACTGATACGATGTACCATTTTGTTCCTTTCCGATACATTACAAGGGAACTAATTGCAACTGTTGATACATGCAATACAAGTGGAATTAGGAGCAATGCGCCCATTGTCATTACCGAGCCAAAAGCTGAATTTGCGATAGGTGCAAGCGTAAGGATCGTGGCCAGTTTTTCTTCTACAAAAAATCCTGAACCTGAAAGAACTGAAAGCTGCAATACATTTTTCAGGTTAATTTCCTTAATATTCCTTTTGAATATTGTATAGATCCCTGCAGATTTAACAAGTTCTTCAACCATTGCTGAAAGTGCTATCATGGTGATTATAGAGTACGGTACAGGAAGGTTGAAAAGCATGACAATGAGCATTAGCTGTGTCATGTATACAAAGGGTATGAATATCACACTGAGCAAAAATACTGAGCCGTATTTTGTTGAAAGGAATATTTCAAAACAATCTGTGATCTTGTCAAATACAGGCTTTTGTGTGAACAGGTCTTCCTCTCTGAATATATAAGTTCCAAAAGCGTAGACAGATATTGCAACAAAGTAAAATGGAAGCGTTGAGAACAGATATGTTTGCATCTGTATAGTTTCTCCTTCTATCAACCTCACTATCAGTGTAACGGGTGAGATTGAACTGATGGCATGGATATTGGCAAACATTGCCGGGAAGAAAAGATATCCTGATATTACTACGGAGAGGAATACACTTGCAAAGGTTAGTTCCTTGAAGCTTCTTGAAAGAATTGCCCCAAAGAATGATAGGGCAAAGAAGAGGAGGACAACAGGGAAAATTGCTGCAAGTATTATTATGGAACTTTTCAGTGCATCCATGTTTTCTGCAAGTCCCATTATGTAAATGGTTACTATTGCCTGTATTAGCAGTGTAGCAAGGATGTAGGGCACAGTCTTGCCTATGACAATATCTCTACCTCTTAGTGGCGCTACAATTACAAGTTCACCTTTTTTGTTCGTACGTTCATCCATTATACTGGTGGAGTAGAACTGCGATACAAAATATATGGGAAAAATGAACAGAAATGCGTATAGTATTGCCTTAAATGGTATCGGGGGTGAAAAATGAGTTGGTGTTGAGATAGTTTGTGTTTCAAAAAATGCTTTTGATCCATATTGTGTCAATTCATCAACATTTTCAGGTGCTACAAAAGAGCTACCAGAACTTACGGATTCAGGTACGATGTTTTCTGATTCGGGAGAATTTACCTCATTCTCATTTGTACTGCTTTGTTCAATTCCTTCTGCCACTTCACTGGCCCCGGCTAACTGGAAATCCTGGGGTCTGTCAAGGTCGTGAACTGTGATCCATACAGGATGGCTGTTATTGATGTCATTATAGGATGTAAGTACTGCCTCACGGTAGTTCTTAATGGTATTATCGAGGGCATCTCCGGCAGCTGCAGCTTTATTCGTGTCGCCTAGATATGCATTATTACCGATGATTGCCATGTCAGCTTTCAGCGTATAGAAATGGCTTGCTTCATAGGTATCAGTAACTACACAATCGAAACGCTGGTCCATTTCAATAATTGGTTTGATAGTAGGCTCATTAGAGGCTGCAACGTATATTTTCTGGTTCATACTCATCCCTGTTTGGGTAGCAGCAAATGAGGCAGCAATCACTAGTATTAAAGAAAACAGTAACATTAGAACTGATCGGGTGTCAAATTTAAGCATTGACCTAAACAATTCCCATTTCGCAATAGTGAACCAGCCGGACATATATCTTTTATTACGCAGCTATTATATTAATAAGTGTTCAAGAAATAATGGTTTATATCACATGGGATCCAAATTAAATTCGCACTTCTATATATTTTTTGATTATAATAAGGTGGTAGACATGGTAGATTTAGCACAAACTATACCGTACACAAGTATAGCTGTATCACAGCTTATTTTTGCATTGCTTATTCTGGTGGCAGGATTGATCGTCACTGGCATGCTGACAAAAATATTTAGGGACGGATTACAGAAAACAAAACTCCCGGAACTTGTAATCGAGTTTCTGGCAAGATTTTTGCGGGCCTTGCTCTATGTGGCAATCTTACTTGTATTTGTAAGCGCCCTTGATGTTGATGTTAGTTCAGTTGTTGTGGGCCTTTCTGCAGTCATTGGTTTAGTTCTTGGTTTTGGTATGCAGGACTCCCTGAACAATGTGGCAGCAGGTGTCTGGATAGCATCTCTCAGACCTCTTGATAAAGGAGAATATGTAACTGTCAATGGTCTTTCAGGTACTGTAGATTCTGTTGGTATCATGGCAACAGAACTTTTGACCCCTGATAACCAATTCATAACATTGCCTAACAAACTTGTCTGGGGCAGTCCTATAGTCAATGCAACCCGCATGCCAACTCGCAGGGTTGGAGTTGATGTCGGGATAAGCTACGGTAGCGATATAAATAACGCCGTGAAGATCGCCCTGGATCTTATAGAGGCTCACAGCCTTGTACTTTCAGACCCTGCTCCAGCGGTAGTAACCACAGCACTTGCAGATTCATCTGTTAATCTCCAGTTACGTGCATGGGTCAAGACTGCAGATTTCTGGGCTGTCAAGAACGAGCTTACAATTGGTATTCATGATGCATTCAACAGAGAAGGTATTGAGATACCATTCCCTCAACTGGATGTGCATTTGGACAAGGTAAATTAGTAAAGTTGCTCTTTGAGCAACTCTCATTTCTTTTTGGTAATTTTCCAATTTCGATTTTAGTTCTGATCTTAGTTTTGATTTTTATAACATATTTTATATGTATTAACGACAAATATCTTAATGTGGCTCAAAATATTATTGAAGTAAAAGGACTCAGGAAAAAGTACGGTGATTTTCTTGCAGTAGACGGTCTGTCGTTTTCCATCGGAAAAGGTGAAATATTCGGGATAGTGGGGCCAAATGGTGCGGGCAAGACAACCACGCTGAAGATGCTCAGTAGTCTTGTGAGGCCAAGTGATGGTAATATTACTATGAAGGGCCTGGATATAGACCGCGATGCCGTTGAGATAAAGTCATTTTTAGGTTTCCTTCCAGAAGAATCACCACTGTATGAAGGTATGAGTGTTGATGACTACTTAATGTTCTTTGCAGAATTATATGGCATCAAGAAAGACATTGCTAAAAAGAGGATACTTGACCTTCTTTTTGATCTCGACCTAAATGCTGAGGGTAAGAAAATAGGCGATCTTTCCAAAGGAATGAAACGCAAAGTTGCTATAGCCCGCTCTCTGATAAATGACCCTGATGTTCTGATCTATGATGAGCCCGCATCCGGCCTTGATCCAATGACCTCCAAATACATTACAGATTATGTCCGTTCTCTCAGGGAAAGGGGTAAAACTGTAATTTTTAGTGCTCATAATCTCTATCAGGTAGAGAGTCTCTGTGACAATATTCTAATCATGAAAAAAGGTAAGATGATCACTAGAGGCACTGCTGACCAGATCAGAGAAGAATATGGGAGGACTCAATATCGTCTTGAGTTCAAGGTAGAAAGTATCAATAATTATAATATTGCCGATCTCAAAGAGGTCAATGGTGACTACGTGCTGATAACCCATGATATAGATGTGATCAACAAGACCAGCAAATGGGTTGCATCAGAAGGCGGGGATATTGTTGAGATGCGCACTATTGTACCCTCCCTCGAGGAGATATTCCTTGAACTTATGGGTGTAGAAATGCTTGTTGATTGATCTGTGGAAATGATGGCATGAAAATATGTGTTCTAAATGGAAGTCCGAAAGGTGATATCAGTGTCACGATGCAATATGGGGAAGTATGCGAGCTATATTCAAAGCAGATGACCGGTTTTACAGAAAGCATGGACTTTATGATTTTCCACAGAACGACCTGCGCAAAAGAATAATTGTGTCCATGTTTTCATTCTTCACCAGCTTACCGCCGGTAAAAAAGGATATTGAAAAGACCATGAAGAATCGGATGATCGCTCCTTTTGAAAAAGTGCTTGAGAAAAGCTCGAAGTCGTTGAAATTATCATTTTTGTCTTATTTTTATCTGAAGTTCAAATGAAAAAAGTCATATACTTCAACACCTTCTGTTGCATGCGCAACAATTGCAGATGCAACATTTAGGTGAAAGCTTTGACAAGTTACAATGATTCTCATATTTACAGACTCTGGGAGCACGAATCCATAGGTCGCTACAGTTCTCATCTTTTCAGGTCCATACAGATATATCTGGCAAAAGAACTGGGACCCTATGGTATCGGTAGTGGTCAGTTCCCATTTATGATGCTTCTTTTACATTGCGATGGTATCAAACAGGAGGAGCTTGCAAGCTCTCTTAGTTATGATCGGGCTACCATCACAAGATCCATGAACAGACTTGAGGAAATAGGGTATGTCACCAGAGAACGCGACCCCGATGATAAACGCGCTTACATAGTCCGGCTTACTAAAAAAGGTAGGTCCATGGAAAATGTGTTCATGGAAATCAGTTCCCGTCTTAATGACCTACTTATGAGTGGTTTCACCGAAGCTGAAGCTGCATCATTCATATCTATGCTTATGCGAGCGGGTGAGAATATCTCTGCCGAGAATAATATCAGGAAGCTATCAAAATGAAAGACACGGGGTATAAAAGCAGTTCCGGCATGGAAACTATGCTTGGGGATCCAAAAAAAGCTATCTTCAAGCTTGCATTACCTATGATGTTCGGCATGTCCATACAGACCATCTATATCCTGGTGGATACTTTCTGGGTATCCGGTCTTGGATCAGATGCACTTGCAGCAGTGGGTTTTGTATTTCCATTCTTCTTCACGGCAATTGCACTTTCCAATGGACTTGGTGTTGGTGGTGGTTCTGCAATATCTCGCAAACTTGGTGCAGGTAACAAAGATGAAGCTGACAATGTAGCAGTTCATACCATGATATTGATGATGATATTGGTAATTGTTTTTTCAGTATCATTGTTCATCTTTGCTCGGAGCATCTTTGATTCAGTGGGTGCAGGTGACGCTGCAGATATGGCTACCTCCTACGGTAAAGTTATTTTCGCAGGTAGCCTTTTTATGTTCTTCCCAAATGTGGCAGGTGCTATCCTTCGTAGTGAGGGTGACGCAAAAAGAGCAATGTATGCCATGGTACTGGGCTCAGTTCTGAACATAATACTGGATCCGATTCTCATATACTGGGCAGGAATAGGTATAGTAGGTGCTGCGTGGGCTACTATTATCTCTATGGCAGTAAGCTGTTTATTGATGTCCAATTGGTTATTTTTCCAGAAAGACACATACCTTTTATTCAATTTCAAGGATTTCAGATTTGACAAAGGAATTCTCAGAGATATATTCAGGGTTGGTGTGCCATCATCAATTCAGCAGATCTCAATGGCTGTGATGATGCTATTTATGAATATTGTTATCATATATGTCAGCGACACAGATGGTGTAGCGATTTATACGGTCGGTTGGCGTGTTGCAGCCATTGCCACTGCGCCGCTTATTGGAATTGCAACAGCTGTTGTGACTATGACTGGTTTTGCTTATGGCCAGGGTTCATATGAAAAAGTATCATCATCTCATATGTATGCTACAAAACTGGGCTTCCTTGTGGAAACCGCAGTAGCGGTTTTTACATTTGTGCTGGCTCCTCAGATCGCTTACATATTTACAAGATCAGAGGGTGCTATGCATATTGCTCCGGATCTTGTGATATTTTTGCGAATAATCTGTCTTTTCTACCCAACTGTATCTCTAGGTATGCTTTCATCATCTTTATTCCAGGGAGTTGGAAAGGGAACTTATGCACTCACGGCTACCATCATCCGTGCAATTATACTAGTTCCTCTATTTTCATTCTTCTTCGCATTCAATCTTGGTTTTGGGCTGATCGGTGTATGGTGGGGAATGGTTATTGGGAATATAATTGGCTCCATAGTAACGTATATCTGGGCCAGGATTTATGTGAAAGTATTGCTAAAAACTACTGCTTTTCATTCATGAAAACATGAGTACGCCAGTATGGATAAAATGGAATGTTTATAAGCAGTAGCTAACATAGTAACTTTATACATGAGCGGAACAGCCGGATCTACCGTACTTTTGCTGGAATCATCAAGTGGTGAAAAGATATACAGACACCCTGATTCTATTGTAGTTTTACTGCCAGATGGCAGGGATACAATTACAAGTTCCTGGGTAAATGGCGGTTATAGAAAAGATCTCAAGGCCATTTTTAATCATCAAATATCTAAGGGAGTAAAGGCCGTCGATGATCTTGAGGGTGGCTCCATTTCTGACTATGTGTCTATAGTTTCAGAAAGGCTTGGCCTCGAACCTGAATATAGCTCAGCCATGCTGACTGCAGCTAATATGGACAATGTTGCTATAATTTCTCATTCTTTTAGGGGTGTGGAAGTCACTGCAATAGTTACAGCAGGTATAGTGATCAATGGTGGGAGAGTTGGTGATCCTGCATCATATCATGAGGAAAAAGGCACTCACATGTATATTCAGGGTACTATCAATACCATTCTACTTATTGGCGCATCGTTGCCTGAATATGCAATGGCTCGTGCTATTATTACAGCAACTGAAGCAAAGACCGCAACCTTGCAACAACTAATGGCACCGAGTCGCTATTCACAGGGAATTGCCACGGGATCAGGGACTGATATGATCGCTATCGTATCAGACCAGACAAGCTCTGCAAAACTTACAGACACAGGTAAACATTCCAAATTAGGTGAGCTTATCGGTAGGACTGTTATGGAAGCTACTTCTAAAGCGTTGGAACTCCAGTCTGATCTTAGCCCCATAAACCAAAGAGATATGATGGTACGCCTTGAAAGATTTGGGATAGATGAAGCAACATATTGGAGCTTTGCTTCTAAATTGGAAGGGGAAAACCGGAAAGCTCGTTTTTTTAAGGAATTACGTAATATCTCGAAAAATCCGTACCTTGTGGGAAGTACTTGTACAATGCTTCATTTACTTGATGAGATATCCTGGGGAATGATCCCGGAAAAATCAGGCAGGACTGTAGCTCTCTCTATTATGAAAGGTCTTCCTGATCTTTTAAAAACTGAAAATGAAGTTCCATTTGATCTTCTTCTGGACGAGAATGATCCTATACTTGATAACTGGATCAGAGTAACTTCATGGCTCATCAAAAATGGGAATTGTATTAATATGGACGATTGTCTCGATAAATGAAAACTAGGGGTTATATGAAAGAACTGATGAATTTGTCTCTCTACGAAGCAGATATGTGCGTATTTGATTCGGACTGGGGTAATGTCGAAAACTTTTTGAAGAAGCATGATCTGGATGGTATCGAACTTTTTATAGACCATTCTCCTCTTCCTGATATTCCTTCCGATCTGATAGAGGCTGTGCATTTACCTTACTGGATGGGGCGCCACAGGGCCTGGATAGATGATTCTGTATTTTCTTCTGAAATGGATGACATTGAGAAGTTCTTCCTTTTTGGTGGTTCCAGCCGGGATGAGATTATATCTAATTTCCGTACCTCTATGGACAATGCCCTTTCACTTGATGCTGCTTATGGTGTTTTTCATGTAGCATATGTAGAAATGGAAAATGTATTTACTCGCAATTTCAATTACAGTAACCGCGATGTGATGGACACTACAGCAGAATTCTTAAATGAATCTATGAAGATATATCCTAATGGAGAGCCACCTGTTCGTCTTTTCTTTGAAAATCTATGGTGGCCTGGCCTGACATTCCTGGACCCTGAGGACACTCAATATTTCATCGAACAGCTTGAATTTGATAACTGGGCTTTCATACTGGATGTGGGTCATTTGATGAATGCTACTATGGTATGTACCGAAGAGCTTGATTCTATTGACGTGGTTCTTTCCGTGCTTTCAAAATATTCAGATGAAATGATGGATCGATTTGAAGGAATTCATTTTCATCACAGTCTCTCTGGAGATTTCATGCAGGGAAACAAGTGTATTGAACTTCCTGATAATTATTGCAAGCTTCCTTTTTCTGAACGCTTTGGAAAGGTCATGGATGTAGTGGGGCAAATTGATCATCATCTTCCCTTTAAAAATAAGAATTGTTCTAAAATAGTAGATTTTGTGTCCCCTGATTATCTGACCCATGAGTTTATGTTGGGTGACTTTGAATCTATTGACTATAATATCAGTACTCAGAGATCTGCATTGCATCATCTTTGATACATATGTGTGTTGTAGCACTTTGAATTGTGTGTATTAGGAAATAGATATATAGTTTTCAAAACTATACTCTTAGTTATGAGTGCACTTGCTAGTAAAGAAAATACTGACCCGGAACATGATGATAGGTTGCATCTTTTTAGTGCTCTTGGTAGTGAATCCCGGTTAAAGATGCTGGAGAGACTGACCGAGGGAGAGATGCACATATCAGAATTAGCAAGGGAACTTGGTATTTCAGTTCCTGTTGCAGCAAAGCATGCAAATATTCTTGAGGCTGCTGAATTGATATATAGGAAAGTATATGGAAAAACCCATGTTCTCCAGCTTAATAACAGGAATATATTCAATGCACTTGATATCTTTGCGCCTGCCAAGACAGTTGAGATCGAAAAAGGAGGTACACTGCTTGAAGCGTTAAAGAAGGCAGCAGTCGTTGAGGTACGAAATCTCAGAGGTCAGGAAAACATTGTTTCTACAAATGGTGAAGAAGGTTTTTTTGTCTATGAAGTAGATGGCGTATTTTCTGAAAAGAATGTTAGCGATTTCACATTTGATGAAGATTCCACTGTCATGTGGAAGAAGCTTCAACCTGTGACTTTCCTCAAGGTCAAGGTCAAAGTTAAAGACGAGTGATCATCAATCGCATCATTTTTTAAGTTTATTTTCTAGTTTGAACCTTTTTGAATACTTTCACCCCGCTTGGTCTCTGCCTATATATGTCTTTGTTCAACTAAAATGTAATGAACGCTGGCCAGTCTGCAAATGAACACCATTTTACACTTTCAGAGAGGATGAACATCCTCTCTGCAGGAACTAAGTATGATAGTTGCAACCAGGGTGCAGTCTGTCATGCCTTTGGTCCGGATGGTCGGTGCATCCAGCTCTACAAAACCCTTCTGACAAATTCATGTGCAGGGGAATGTACTTATTGCCCTAACAGATGTGGTCGTGAGTCCACTAAAGCTTCCCTTTCACCTGAAGAGATCGCAAAGATAACATGGTCATTTTACAGGAGGAATGCAGTGGAAGGTCTTTTCCTTTCCTCTGGCATCATTGGGGATGCCGAAAAAACAGCAGAGAAGCAACTTGAAGTTGCCACGCTTTTGCGAGATCAGGGGTTTACAGGTTATATTCACATGAGAATGATGCCGGGCACACCTAAACACCTGCTTGAGGAAATTGCAGATTATGCGAACAAGTTTGGCGTCAATGCAGAGACCACGAATTCTGTGAATTATTCCGAAATATGTCCAAACTTTGATTATAACAATGACGTTCTTCAGAGGCTTCAGTGGACAAGGGATCTTATAAACAAGAAACGAAAGGAAGTGGGATACGGGGGCAAGATAATTGGTGCTAATGACACACAGTTCGTAGTTGGTGCACTTTCCGAACCAGACAGGGATATTGTTAGAACTGTAGACAATTTCATGGATAAATATGAGCTAAGAAGGCCATATTTTATGAGTTTTGATCCTGTTACTGCGACTCCACTTGAAAATAATGATCCATCCCCTGCATGGAGGGAAATAAGACTGTATCAGACCTCCTTTTTGCTTAAGGACTACGGATTGAAATCTTTCGATTTCGATGCTGTCTATGATGATTCTGGTTTTCTTTCAGACCATGACCCCAAGCTCCTTATTGCACAAGCTCATCCTGAACGCTTTCCTGTTGATATAAACTCTGCCAGCATGGCTGAATTACTTCTTGTGCCGGGTATAGGTCCTGTAGGTGCTCGAAGAATAGTCCAATCAAGGCCGCTTCTTTCTGAAAAAGAATTGTTGAGGCTTGGAGTTGTACTGTCAAGGGCAAGACCGTACATAGAGATAAATGGCGGCAGACAACTGAAACTTGCTTCATTTATGGGGGCAGGCGCATGATAATAGCTTTTAAGAACAATCCTGAAGGCGTACTTCTCGCCTGTTTTGAATTACTGGAAAATCCAAATTCAGATCTTATTTTTGCAAAAAATATAGATGACCTAAAAAGAAAATTATCCTTTTCCGGAATCGACGACGGTGTAAAAACACTTGGTTTCAGGCCTACGGCAAACTGCACTGAACTGATTTCCAAACTACTCGGTAAAAGAAAGGGTGCCATGTTCAAAGGCGATCCGGGTATTGAGAGATATGTCGATCTTACACTAAGAAATTCAAGATGCAATCCTGCAGAGTTTGTGAATTTCCTTTGCTCATGTAAAGAAAATGCAGATGCGTTGTATATCGGCAAGACCCTGACAGGGAAAAAATATTACAATTATATGGGTGAGGTTGCTCGTTCATATCATCAATTATGCATGTTCTCCCGCCCTGATTTTGTAAATGGTATATTATCTGTCCGGATAGATTCACCTCATCGTATAGGGGACATGTTCTGCAGGTGGCTATCAGGCAAGAATCCTGATGTTCCTATTGTAGTTATTGAAAAGGAAAATGCATGGGTTGGAAATGGGCGTTACATAGGTCTGGATCACTTTACGCACATAAGTTCTTCATTTGTAGAGAATCTGAGTTTTTCCAGGGAAACTAATGAGGTTGATGATCTCTGGGATATTTACTATGATTCTCAAATGATTAGCAACAGAAGAAACAAAAAACATGCAAAGAAAGTTCAACCTAAGGTATCTTCTTCTATAAGCAAAATGTCTTACCGGGATAGGTACAAAATAGAGCGTGGAATTGCAAATTGCACATTGGATAATTTTACTTAATGGAGTTGTTCTGGCATGTCAACAGATATCAGAAGTCTTGAAGATGTACCTCGTATAGGGGAAAAGATGGCAAGACGCTTTGTGGAATACTTTGGAAGTGAAGAACTTGCACTCGAAGCCATAGTAGGCGGTGATATTGCCAGTATTTCCGAAGTGGATGGTATTGGACAACGTTATGCTGTCTCTCTGGTGCATGATGTAAGGTCCAAAAAATATGGTGTGGATGTTTCAGATTTTTTGAAAACCAGAGAGTCAATGGATGTTTATGAAAAATTGCTTGATATTATCAGAACATTTGCACACACGGCGTATGCAAGGGATAAATTGAACATATTTTTCCCATACCCCTCAAGCAAGTTGGAAATGATCATGGAAATGCGTACCTGTGTATCTTCATACATGGAGACTGCACAAGCTCTTGCAGATGATTGCAGGGTGGTATCTCTTCTTCAGAAGGTAAAACAATTAAATCTCAGGTATGAGCTTCCAAAGATACGTGACCGTGTTATAATGACTGGTGACCAGGATATATTTGAGTATTCGCGTGAGCATTTTGGCAATCATATGGATGTTCAGTTAGTGCGGTCATTGTCAGAATTCATTGATGTTGCCAGGGGATATTCTCATGTTATGGTGGCAGATGACACTTATCTTTCTTTTGAACTTCCGGAAGATGTGAATCCGGAATTTGTTTCGGATATTAGAAAAGTTCCGGAATGGAAAATTATTCCGGAAAAGAACATAAGTTCCTTTTCAAAGAATCTTGAAAGCATCAGTTCTTCAATCGAGGTTGTTGAACTGCTTCGCTCCAAAGGTATCAAATTTATGGAATCGGTTTCAGAGGATGACATTGGAATTCTTGGATCAACTTTGGCATTGATTGATGAAGAAGGTGACATTATACAGGGTACGGATGAGGAGGTTGACAGGCTTGATTTTGCAATTGAACATCTTGCTCAATTTGTCTCTGCTGAAGTCAAAGATGCCAATATGAAACTTGATGAAGATCTCAAGAACAGCGAATTAACGCTGAATGGTCAGGATATGCTTAAAGTGATGAAGGGCTCTGTTGAGTTGAAGGAATTACTAGGGAAAAAACTTCACTCAAGCTACCATTCTGCCATAAAGGAGTGTAGTAGTAATCTATGCTCTAACTTGAATCTGAATAAAAAGGAATCAATATTTGTAGATTCGCTTTTTTCAGAGGATATCTCACATCCCATGGAAGTAGATTCTGAACAAATATCTATTTTCAAACAACATCTAATACAACAGGTATCCAAAAGGCAGATCGACCATAAGCGCGAAGTTTCGCGTGTACTTTCATCCTACCTTGGGATGTCGCGGGATATGGTAAAGTCTGTTCTGGAATTTGATGTGGGATTCAGTATTGGATGCTTTGCTAATGCATACGGATTGATACTTCCTGATATTTTATCCTCTACTGGGATGGGATTTGAAGATGGGCGGAACATGTTCCTGCTTTCCAGGTATGGGGATGTTGTTCCTATTAATTATTCTGTAGGTAAGAATTCTCTTAGTCCGGAAGATGATTCCAATGTTGTATTGCTAAGTGGTGTGAATTCAGGTGGTAAGACCTCGATGCTTGAGTTACTTGCACAATCTGTAATTCTTGCACACATGGGATTCCCGGTTCCAGCAAGCTCTTTTGAGATCTCACTTACCGACGGTTTCTATTATTTTGCCAAATCCAAAGGTACACTTGATGCCGGCGCTTTTGAAACCACTTTGAAGGATTTCTCTGTGGTTGCTGACGATTCCAGTAAGATGGTTTTGGTGGACGAACTTGAATCTATCACAGAACCAGGCGCTTCTGCAAAGATCATTGCAGGTATACTTGAAGTTCTCTCAGAAAATGAAAAAAGCATGGCAGTTTTTGTATCTCACCTTTCTGAACTGATACTTGAGAGCACGGATCGTAGCATAAGGGTCGATGGTATTGAGGCCAGTGGGCTTGATTCTGACTTAAATCTTGTTGTTGACAGAAGTCCTCGTTACAGCTACATTGCCAGAAGCACTCCTGAGTTGATAGTAGAGAGACTTTCAAGAAAAACAGATGGTCCAGAACAGGAATTCTATGAGAGGTTAAAAAGTAAGTTCTAATTCACTAGAACTTAATTAAAAATATGTCTAAAGCTCACTTAAAGTGAGCCTTTAGTGCTTTTAATATCGCTTCCTTCAATAACAGTTGCTCTTTTCATGGCGTATGCAAAGGCCTTGAAAAGTGCTTCCATCTTGTGGTGGTCGTTGTCACCATAAACATGAGCATGCATGTTGATATTAGAATTCTGGACAACAGACTCAAAGAAGTGCTTTACCATTTGGGTGCTGAACTCTCCAACTTTTGCTGCTGTGAATTCCACGTCAAGTACAAGGTAGCTGCGTCCGCCAAGATCAAGTGCCACATCTGCAAGTGCTTCATCCATGGGTATGCGTGCTTCACCAAACCGGGCAATGCCTGCCTTGTTACCGAGTGCTTCGGAAATAACCTGCCCCAGTACTATTCCTGTATCTTCTATAAGGTGATGGTCATCTACGATGAGGTCGCCTGTGGCTTTAACGCTGAAGTCAAAGTTTCCATGTCTTGAGAATGCAGTAAGCATATGATCTAAGAAACCAATTCCCGTATCAATTTCTGATGAGCCAGTTCCATCTATATTGAGCTTCATCTGGATGTCTGTCTCACTGGTCTTGCGTGAAATATTTGCTTCTCTCATAGCATGCACCTGAACTTTATTAAAATATAATTATTACTCTTCATTGATGGTATTTATCGCTTCTGTTAATGTGAATTTATTAGTGTACAGTGCGCTTCCAACAACCACTGATCTGGCTCCGGTTTTTTTTATGCTTATAAGGTCGTCCAGACCTGTAACTCCGCCTGATGCAATTACAGGTATGCTTACGGAATTGACAAGATCTTCTGTAGGTTTGGTGTTGACTCCCTGCATGAGCCCTTCGGTATCTATATTAGTGAAAAGCAGACTTCCTGCTCCAAGTTCCTGGAATTTAACTCCCATTTCCACAGCAGTATGTTCTGATTGTGTTTTCCAACCATCGATGGCTACCTTTCCATTTTTCGAGTCGAGGGCAACATTTATACGCTCTTTTCCAAAAGATTCTGCTAGTTCTTTTACAAGCTGGGGATTATTGACGGCTGCGGTACTGAGTATTACTCTGTCAACCCCAATTTCCAGAAGGCTTGCTGCATCTTCATAGGAGCGTATGCCACCGCCTACCTGTATTTTCATTCCCATCGGTTTGCACTCTTTGACAATATTATCTATGATGGGTGCGTTCTGGCGACTTCCTTCGATGGCACCATCCAGGTCGATCAAATGTAAGGTTTTTGCACCCTGTGACACCCAATCCTTTGCTACTGCTACAGGATCATCCAGTGATATCGTCTCACTCCCAGGTACGCCCTGTACAAGTTGTACACATTTACCGTTTCTCATATCCACTGCAGGGATCACTTCAAAGCTCATGTTACCTCAAGGCATCATTCTTTCAATTGGCACTACCAGTAAATCTTTAGCACCGGCACCTTTGAGTTCATCCACTGTGGCAAATATATTGGCGGAATCGATTACCGCATGAACTGCAAGTATGGAGTCATCGGACTCGACCTTCATAACAGTCGGGCCTGAAAGCCCTGGTAATACTTGCTTGACCTTTTCAAGGGAATCGGCAGGTACATTCATCATGAGGTAACGTTTTCCTTTAGCGCGCAGGACACTTTCAAGAGCAGTTTTAATTTGTCCGATCTTGTCGTTGTTTTCCTGACTATCCTTGTTTGTAATGAGGTAAACTGAAGATGTGAACACCTTTTCTATCATTTTAAGGCGATTTGTGATAAGGGTAGTTCCTGAACTTGATATGTCCACAATGGCATCTGCAATTCCGACATGAGGTGTCATTTCACAGGCGCCACTTACCTTTATAACTTCAATGTTGATCCCCAGATTCTCGAAATATTTTTGGGTAATGTTTGGGAATTCGGTAGCTACGCGCATACCTTCAAGTTCACTTGATGATGATATTGTGGAATCCTCCGGGACTGCAAGCACCAGGCTGGCACCACCGAATTGAAGGTCAAGAAGTACTTCTACATCAGAATCGGTTTCGGATATGAGATCCATTCCAGTGACTCCCACATCTGCTGCACCATCCTGTACATATTCAGGTATGTCGGCAGCCCTCGCGAAGAGGTAAGTGATCCCGGGATCAGTTGTTTTTGCAAAAAGCTTCCTAGTACCACCTTCGAGTACAGGGATGCCTGCTTCTTTGAGCAGATTTACAGTTGGGTCATGTAAGCGCCCTTTATTGGGTATTGCGATACGTATCATTGGAAAACCTTCTAAATGGAATTAAGATTATCAATTGAATGATTTCCAAAGACATTTATAACATATAGGTTTCACGCTATTATGGAGTATCTACTCTAATTTGCCTTAGCTTCATTATTATCATGAGTAATGTATGTAGGGTGGTAAATATTACATATGGGATGCTCAGTTGGTATGGTGAAGATGCGACTTGGTTTTAGTTATGCATTTTTTACTGTTTATATTTAATTTATACAAATCATATGAGGATGGCAAATGATACGAAATATCAAAGTAGAGCACCTTATGGAGATGCCTGTTGAAAAACAGCAGATAGAACTTGTTGAGAGAAAGGGTATAGGTCACCCAGACAGTATCTCCGATGGTCTTGCTGAGGCGGTAAGCCGTGCATTATGTGCAGAGTACGTTAAGAAATGCGGTGTAGTACTCCATCACAACACCGATGAAACCCAGATAGTGGCAGGAAGATCCAATCCGCAGTTTGGTGATGGGGAGGTAATACAGCCTATCTACACTCTTCTTGTGGGAAGGGCTACAAAGGAATTCGATGGTATTGAAATTCCTGCTGAAGCGGTTGCTCTCAGGGCGGCCAGGGAATACATGAGAAATACTATTGTGGATCTTGACCTTGAAAGTGACATGATCATTGATTGTAAGCTTGGTACAGGTTCTTCTGATCTGAGGGATGTTTTCAACAGAGATCAGCTTCCAGTTGCCAATGACACTTCATTTGGTGTAGGGCATGCTCCGTTTTCAGAACTTGAACAGATAGTTCTTGAGTCTGAAAGGATGCTCATCACTGACCTTAAGAAAACAATTCCTGCAATTGGGACTGATATCAAGGTAATGGGTCTTAGAGATGGTGAAGATATTTCCCTTACTATCTGCTGTGGTATGGTAGGCAGACATGTGGATGATATGGATCACTACATGAACCTCAAGGAAGAGATGACAGATTATGTTACAGATCTTGCATTGAAGCGCACAGACAGAAATGTAGTGACACGCATCAACGCAGCAGACAAGTGTGACTCTGTTTTCCTTACAGTTACCGGAACTTCTGCAGAGATGGGTGACGATGGCTCAGTAGGCCGTGGAAACCGTTGTAATGGTCTTATCACTCCAAGCAGACCAATGAGTATGGAAGCTACAAGTGGTAAGAATCCGATCAACCACATTGGTAAGATATACAACCTGCTGTCTACCCAGATGGCAAGAGATGTCGTTAAGCAGGTCGATGAGGTGCAGGATGTCTATATTAGACTGCTCTCACAGATCGGTCAACCAATAGACCAGCCACTCGTTGCCAGTGCGCAGATCATTCCTGAGGATGGTGCAAACTTTGCATCTGTCAGAGGTGAAGCTGAATCCGTAATTGATGACTGGCTTGAGAACATAACCAAGATAACTGATATGGTTATCAAGGGCGATCTTAACACTTTCTAAGTATATGGTCTTACGCGGCTCTTTATGGGCTGCTTTTTATTCTTTTTCCAATCAATGATTTTCGTGATCTCTGGTATTGAATTTTTGATGCTGTTCTTTCTTTGGCGAAAGAGCTAAGTACGATGGTGCGTATTTGGGAGTTGTATCGGGCGTTAATGCGTCGCAGATGCATGATTTGATTGACCCGCCTTAACTCAGTTGGTAGAGTGCGCGGCTGTAGTTTGATTCATGTGACTTGATCACATTACGCGCAGGCACCGCGATGTCCCCGGTTCGAGTCTGGGAGGTGGGACTTTTCAAATCATGAAAAGCTTTATATGCGAAGACTGCCTCTTAGGGGTGCTCATAAGCGAAATAAGCTAACATTAATCCGCAACTGTCCGAATAGTGTAGAGGCCTATCATGGAGCCCTGTCGAGGCTCCGACCCGGGTTCGAATCCCGGTTCGGGCGCTAAATTCTTTCCCGGTTTTACCGGGTTCTTTTTTCTTTATTTTATGCAATTCGAAATAACTTTGTATTTTCCAACTTATTGTTTAATCTTTATATGATTATTTTTTAGTTTCTGTTTGCCCTGCTACTTTTCTTTGTAAAAATGTATATTGTTCTACGAAGAAAACGATTTATTTATATATCATTGTTCACCTAGTGGCGAGGTGGTGTAGTCTATATGAATGTATGTGTTGATGCAGAAGTGAAAAAACTCTTATTCGTCACTTCGGTGTACTTCTTATTGATCTCCGGTACCATATTCGTTGCTGGTATGTTAGGTGTATGATCAAGTGAAGTTCTAATGGAAGCTTTTAGCTTCAGTCTTTTTGTGTGATGGAGTTTCCATCAATGTTCCCTTAAATAATTCTGCTGTTGCAGGTGTTAACGGCGCGAACAACTAATAGTGCAGGCTTTAACATATTTAATATCGTCACCATTGCACTTCTATGTATCAATCATAGTCAGTATCTTTATGATTGCAGGATATGTTGGACCTTGATATCAATTGTTTTAAATCTCAATCAGCTTAAATTGTTATCAGGCCAAGTACCTGGATCAGGCTGTTTTGCATAAAGATCACCATGAGGTTGTTCACTACGAGGAATAATCCTACAAGTGCAATTCCCTTTCTCGAGAAATCCCATATCATCGTAGTCCATTTTGTGCTCGGATCATTGAGTACCTGGTAATTCCAGTATACTATGGATAAAAAGACCATTTTCAATAAAAGCATGGACCAAATCCCAAATTCTGCAATTATTATCACCAGAAATCCATTTTCTTCGACACCATAATTTAGTGCATGCAGGGTTGTCAAAAAATCTCCCAGCACGTAAAAAAGAATTATGTACTTAATATCATTAGCAAATACTCTCAACTCTGCAAATCGGTGGCTGAGTTGTTCTGCATGGTACATACTCCTTCTTTTCAATGGAGGTCTATATAGCCAGCATGTCGATGAAATAATACTTTTTCTACATGGTATTGCAAAATTTGTATTTATTTTCAAATTATATGCGCACAAATCTAATTTGAATAATAGTGTGCTGTACTTGTTCAAGGCGACAGATTGTTCACTAATTTGCCCCGATGCTTTTGAATATATCTTGTATTTCTCTCTTATTTTAATCTAACAACAATTTTGTACTAAGAAGCACAAATTAGCTTCCATGACAAAAGAGAAAAATCCACTTGATATAAGTGAAACACTCGAAGCAGATAAAGCAGATGTTTTTTTGATGCTTGGTAACTCCAGCAATGCCGACATGTTCTATGCCACGCAGTTCTTTGCATCGGACTCTTTTGCTTACCTGCAAATAAAGGGTGGGTCTGAAATCTTACTGGTGTCAGAAATGGAGCATGGACGTGCAGAAATAGAATCTCGCGTCTCAACTGTAAAAACATTACAGGAATGCGGATACCGCGACAAAGTGAAATTGAGGGGGGACCCGGCAATAGCATACTGTGATTGCCTTGCAGAGATCCTGCAGAACAACGGAGCTCGCAAAATAGCTGTACCGCGGGATTTTCCATATTTCACTGCTCAAACTCTGAAGGAAGAAGGTTTTTCAATAATAGCTTCAAAAAGTCCATTTGGCCAGTTACGCGCCTGCAAAAACGATGTTGAGATTTCCATCATCCGGGATGTTCAGGCCGCCTGCAATACTGCCATGGAAAAAGCTGTACAGATGATCCATAAATCCGAAATAATAGATGGAAAACTAAACTATCAGGGTTACGATCTCACATCTGAACTCATTCGTAAAGAGATCGACATAACTCTCCTTGAGCTTGGTTGTGAGGCGGAAAGCACCATAGTTGCCGGTGGGAAAAACTCTGCAAATCCTCACTGGGAAGGTGAAGGTATCATCATGGCCGATGGGCCGGTGGTAATAGATATATTTCCACGTAGCAAGAAAATGCGATACTTTGCTGATATGAGCCGTACCGTGCTCAAAGGGGAAGCATCGGAAAAACTCATAGATATGTACGAATCAGTTCTCGCTGCACAGGAAGCCGCCATAGCAATGGTCAAACCCGGAGTAAAATGTAGTGAGGTCCATAATAAGGTATGTGATATATTTGAAGAAAGAGGTCACAGTACCACCCGCGATGGCTCAAGTGTAGGTTTCATTCATTCCACAGGACATGGGGTGGGCCTGGATATACACGAGTCCCCTTATGTGGGTAATAGTGACATTGAACTTGAAGTGGGCAACATTATTACCATCGAACCGGGATTATACTATCCTGATGTGGGCGGTATTCGACTCGAGGACTTGCTCTACGTCACAGAAGATGGATGCGAGAACCTTACTAAAATGGAAAAGAGTTTTCTAGTCTGACCCAAAAATTTATGTTTTATGGATGCAGGAGATAACATATGACCGAGCAGCTTCAGGATAACGAAGAGATAATAGAGAATTACTTAAAAGCAGGACGGATACTTTCTCAGGTCCGCAGTGAGGCAAAGGACAAGATACAGATCGGTTCAAGTATTCTGGAAGCTGCTGAATTTGTCGAGAACCGTGCCCTTGAGCTAGGTGCCGATGGCTCTGCATTCCCTTGTAACATTTCCCGAAACGATGAGGCAGCACATGCCACTCCTCTTATGGGAGACGATGATGTTTTCGAAGAGGATATAGTAAAGCTTGACCTGGGCATACATGTAGATGGTTACATTGCCGATTCTGCCATTACCATTGATCTGTCAGGTGAGTTCTCTGATCTTGTAAAAGCTTCTGAAGCCGCTCTTAGTGCTGCAATCGATACGGTTGCCAGTGGTGTGAACACTGCTGAACTTGGTGCGGTCATAGAAGATACTATCAATTCATATGGTTTCAAACCCGTAGGCAATCTCACGGGACATGGGCTTGCACAATATTTGCCACATGTTTCTCCAAGTGTCCCGAACAGAAAAGTAAGTGGTGGTGCGGTTCTTCATACTGGTGATGTGGTTGCCATAGAGCCATTTGCAACCAATGGGGTTGGCAAGGTTGTCGACGGAACTCTGACAGAGATATACCAGCTTGTGGATGTAAAGCCTGTCAGAATGCCGGCGGCACGCAAGCTTCTCAAAGAACTAGCTCCTTACAGTACACTTCCATTTGCAAAAAGGTGGTTAAAAACCGAAAAGCTGGATTTCGCTTTGATGCAATTGGAACGCTCAGGTATAGTTCATTCGTATCCTGTGTTAAAAGAAGTCTCTGGCGGAATGGTATCTCAGGCGGAACATACTGTAATTGTTACTGATGATGGCTGCCAGGTAACCACAATATAAAGAGGATGTTATTTTGAAGGTCAATGCATCCATTCTTTTATTTTTAACACTTTTTGCTCTGTCTCAGCCTGCATTGGCTTATAGCTGGGAGAATGATATTGACATTGGCCATGATTCAATGAGCTGGGTATATACTGAAAGCTATTCAGATAACCACTCTTTATTATTCAAAGTTCTCATCGATTCTGAGCTCGGCAACAATGACAATTTTGTGAGTGCCTGGGAATTACTAAAGGTTGATGTGAAATCCCGAAAAACCTTTTTTGAATCAATAAGCAATGAAATGGATGTTCGCATCAATAATTCTTCAGATGGCATATCCATTAAAAGCATGGAATCATCCTTCTCCTCTGAATTACTGGGCCCGGTAACTTCTCCTGCACATGTTGTCAATATATACGAAGTACATTATTCTTTCTCCAGTATTCTTCCCTCTGCTGGAAATATATGGTTCAGGGGTGAACCCGGCAGCAATGTGACCATAAAAGTGCCTGAAAATATTGAGATTAGAGGTAGTCATGGAATTGATGATGTAACTACCATAAATACAAGTAACTCCTCTATTTCGGGTATATTTGATAAGGAAGGCAAAGCCAGCATAGAATTTGCAGAAAAAGAATCCTACTCTGCGGAATATGGTATGCCTGAATCAATAGCTGCTCCGGAAGAGAATACTTATGAGCGGGAATCCACTTCATTATTGGATGATATTTTTCCAGGATTTACTGGTGGACTGGCCAAAGAACTGGAATCCGGGCTAAATGTTTGAACGCATATTTCATATTTGTCTGAGTAATATCCATAACTAGATTTCAACTAGATCCGGTGATCAATATGGAGATTGAAAAAATAGAATTGGAAAATGGTTCTGCTATTGGTCTTTGTTTTCAGATGCAGGTCGCTCCTCTACTGTTAATCAGGGCTGATAAGGGTTTTGTAATGTGCGGATATCTTGATATGGAAACCGCAGACGGACTTGGTGATGTGGCAGTTAAGGTAAAAGGTGTGAATACATTTGATGATGTACTGGATGCAGCTGTTGTAGGTGCAACTCAGGCGGCAATCCATCTTGGCATAAAGCTGGGTATGACCGGCAGGGAAGCACTTGAGTTAATGTTCTGATATTTTCCCCGATTGACTTTAATATTACCTCTGGTGTCTTTGATTTATCATGCTATATGCTTTTGAGTTATCCGGTGAACATGCTGTTCTTCCTGTGGAGGAGATCATAGGCTGCCTTGGGGTGGAAGAGCTGGATTATGAAGAATATGCCCATTTTGAACAATGTCTGGTACTTGATATCCGGGGCAGCGCAGGCGATATTGACAGATCACTGTTATCTATCGGCGAGAGACTTTCAATGTCACATCATATTCTCAAAGTAGTTGGAATATGTGATCTTGACTTTGATAGTATCATAAAAATGGCAGATGGTAGCGATGTATCTGAACATATCGATTCCGGGGAAACTTTTGTAGTGCGCGCCAGGAGGATGAAACATAATGGTAGCATCAAAACCGAAAAGGTCGAAGGCTATCTCGGCGGCAGTATTTTCAGAAAAGGTTTCAGGGCTAATCTCAAGGAACCCGATGTTGTCTTCCGCTTGATCATGACCGACAGTGCAGTTCTCGGTTCTCTGCTGACATCTATTGACAGAGGTGCTTATGAGCATCGTTCGCCTCAGAAAAAGCCATTCTTCTATCCAGGTGTGCTAATGCCCCGGGTGGCAAGGGCGCTGGTAAATATCAGTTGTGTCAAGCCTGGTGAGGTCCTCCTTGACCCATTTAGCGGGACTGCCGGTATTCTTGTGGAAGCTGGCCTGCTTTCAGCTCACGTTATAGGGCTTGAGGTTCGTCGCAAGATATCTCATGGTGCAAGAATGAATCTTGATATGTTTAATGCAGACTATTCTTTGCTCGTTGGGGATGCATGTAGGACAGCATTGAAGGATTCGAGTGTTGATGCTATTGTTACTGATCCGCCATATGGACGCTCTGCAGCTATCCAAGCAGAATCTCTACATCATCTTTATTCCGGTTCATTTGCCGAGATGTACAGGGTATTGAAAAAAGGAAGACTTGCGGTGGTAGTGTCTGAATTATCGGTAATTGACTTTGCTGATGATGCAGGTTTTAAAGTTGTCACCGTTTTCACTCAGAAGATCCACAAAAGTCTCACAAGGACTTTCACAGTTCTTCGCAAAGATTAATTCAGGGATTATTTTTCTGTAAAAGGTGCCAGTAACCTGATAATTCTTTCTTCTTTTTTTTGTAGTCCGGATAACGTAGTTTGATATGTTTCCAGAAACGTGGACTGTGGTTCAATTCTATAAGGTGTACCATTTCATGGTAAACAATATATTCTATCATTTCATCAGGAAGTTGTCTCATATGGCTGTTAAAGTTTATGTTTCCTTTTGAACTGCAGCTTCCCCATTTTGTTTTCATTTTACGAAAGCGTACTTTTTGGGGAATGGCTCCGATGTCGTTTCCTATTTTTTTAACAAGGGTATTGACAAATGTTGTAAATTCGTCTTCGCATCTGCTATGTACAAGCTCGAGTTTTTCTGCAAACGAATGTACATTTTTCATGTGAGCATGTCTGTTATATATCCATCTCCGATGCCGCTGCACCAGTTCATGTGGGTCAGGATGAGCTTTTGGAACTATTACCTTCAATTCTGAATTTCTATACTCGATACGTGCGTTTTTCACATTTCTTCGAATCACTTCGTAATCTATCAGTGCATCATGAATAGTAATTTGATCCTTCATTTGAATAAGCTGCAATTTAAATCCTTATTTTTGTGGAGCTGCCAGTTGTTCCATGACCTCTGCCATAACTCGATGACGTACCAGATACTCATGTACATGCTCATTAGCTCTGCGTGCTGCATACCCATCATCTGACCAGTCTATATTCTCTGCATAATTTATTTTCATTAAAGTTAGTCCGTATGCAGGTGCAGGTTCAATTCCCTCTTCATATGATTCAGGATCTAGCATTTGTTCCAGCCATTCTTCATCCCGCACACCACTTCCAACCATGGTGAGCGCTGCCACTATCTTTCGGACCATGTTCCAGAGGAAACTATTTGCCTGGATATCTATCATTGTAAGCGTTCCACTAACTCTGACATCAACTCTCTCAACGTTGCGCACTGTACTCTTACTTTGTACACCGGTGCAAAAATTAGCAAAATCATGTTTTCCGACAAGTTTTTTTGAGGCAGCCCTTATCATTGAGATGTCGTATTGTTCTCCACTCATTACATATCGGTATTTCCGGCTGACCGGCCATCTCCTGGGGTCAAAATCATCAGGTACTTTTGCATATGCCCATGCCCATATAGAATTTGGAAGCTTTGAGTTGATCACCCGTGGAATTGCAAGATTGGCTTTGTCAGTGTCAAATGCCACCACCTGTCCTTTGGCGTGAACTCCTGCATCTGTTCTGCCCGAGCTGGCAAACCTGGCGCTCTTGGGATCATCAATGATCTCCAATTCCATAAGTGATCTGAGCAGTTCCCCCTCGATGGTTGCAACACCTGGTTGAACCTGGGAACCATTATATCCTGTTCCAACATATGCGATCTTTAGAGCGATTCTCATAGCATTCACCACTCATCGCTCATATATTCTTTTTTCTATAATATACTTCTCGCACGAAAAGGAATGCAATAATGAACAGGCATCCGAAAAGGAACCAAAAGCTAACATGTGACAGAAGTTCTGGAATAAATCCGCTTGCCTGGTCGCTGGCAATTGCTGCTCCTTCAGCTGGAATTTGTGTGATATTATCTGCTTCGCCTGCGTATACATCAGCCTGCAATGTATCGTTTGATGTGTATGCTGATGTATCCTCTGGTATATCAGACCTCTTCATGAATTCAGCCTGATCTGCAGATTCCGGGATAGATTCCATTTCTGCCTTTTCCATAGAAGCTTCATCTGCTATGTATTGATCATCTTCAACAAATTCCTGGGCTACCATTTTTTCATCCATCATGGTATCATTCGCAGACTCAAAAAGCATAGGTTCTGCATTATCTTCGGCGCTCATCGTGCTCATGGCTTCTGGCATTGCCGTATCTGCATATTGCAGATTTGAGTTCCTTGTAAGAACTTCAAGTCCAGTCGCAGCGAAAACTGCTCCTGCTACCATTCCAAGATACTTTTTGAGCATGTTAAGTATGGAATTCTTATCTTTGGCCATGTTTCCCGGGGCAACCACGATGAACTTTTGCACTGGTTCGTATATCTTGATCTCCCTGCCTTTCCGACTCCATTTAGTTTCCTTTACTTTCAAAAGATCCGCTTCAACAAGGCTATCGATATTGTATTTGACAGTTGTTAGTGGCATTTCTAATTCTGCGGCTACATCCGTTGCGGACATGGCCTTGTCGGTGAGGGTTTCGAGTACCTTCATTGCCTTTTCATTAGACAATGCTTGTGTGACCTTTTTAGAATCCTCACTTAGGGGAAGAATGAGTACTTTGTCAGAACTAGTACTTTCTTGTGATTCCTGCATAATCAAAGTATATTAATAAAAGTTTATATTGCTTCCTTAAACTTCAACTAAATTTGTAGTCTTATTTCCAATTCAACTCGAAAACTTAAATAATGACTAAGACAATATGTGCTAAATTCTAGGGGCTTATTATGATCACAAAAGAACACATTATGGAAATTGTAGGGAACTATGATCTTGACAATATCAGTATTGCAACCGTATGTTCTCACTCCAGCCTTCAGATCTTTGATGGGGCAAGGAAGGAAGGTTTCAAGACCATAGGGATCTGTGTAAAGCAACCCCCGCGGTTCTATGATGCCTTTCCTATGGCAAGGCCCGATGAATTCATTGTGGTCGATAGTCATCAGGATATTCCAAACATAGTTGATGAACTGGTGGCTAAGAATGCAATTGTAATTCCACATGGCTCATTTGTTGAATATCTGGGCATTAAGAAGTTTGCTGAGCTTGCAGTTCCTACATTTGGAAACAGATCAGTTCTCGAATGGGAGTCTGATAGGGAAATGGAGCGCGAATGGCTCGAAGGTGCTGGAATTCACATGCCAAGGCAGATCAGACCGGAAGATATCAATGGACCGGTCATGGTGAAATACCATGGTGCTAAAGGTGGACGTGGTTTCTTTATTGCTAAGAACCAGGAAGAATTCGAGGAACATGTAGATCCAAATGAGAAATACACCATTCAGGAATTCATGGTCGGCACACGTTATTACCTTCACTATTTCTATTCACCAATTCAGGAAGGGGGATACCAGCTAAGTGAAGGTGCACTTCAAATGCTTAGTATGGATCGCAGAGTGGAATCAAATGCTGATGAGATATTCAGACTTGGTTCACCAAAAGAGCTGAAGGAGGCAGGTATCCACCCAACATATGTGGTGACAGGAAATGTTCCGCTCGTTGCAAGGGAATCTCTTTTGCCGCTTATCTTCGAGCTTGGTGACAGAGTAGTTGAAGAATCTATCAAACTTTTCGGCGGAATGATCGGTCCTTTCTGTCTTGAGACTGTATTTACAGATCAGCTCGAGATCAAGGTATTTGAAATATCAGCAAGGATCGTTGCAGGAACTAATATCTACCCAAGTGGTTCTCCTTATTCTGACTTTGTAGAGCCAGGACTTTCCACAGGAAAACGCATTGCACAAGAGATCAGGCATGCTATAGATTCTAAACAGCTTGAGAAGATCCTGTCATAATACTTAATAACTCCATGAATAGCGCTATGTACTTTTCATGGCTACTTCCTTTTTATTTTTCAGATATTCTCCACTTCTTTGATCTGCGATTTCTCATATCTTCATCAAAAATTGAAAAACTGCTGGTTAATCACTTTTGTCATGTTAAAAGGAAAGAGGAATCCCACATAATGATTGTTGGGTGAAGTTGGGGTATAAAAATAGAATCTGTATGTCAGAGGGGCTGATTCTATAGTGGGATTCCTGGCGCACCTACATATACATTGTATTATATAAGGATTACTGGGATATTTTATTCATATTTTTCACTCTTCCTAGTCAAATATTATTTAGCTAAATTTTTATAATTTATAGCTAAGAAGAAAGTATTATATAATGTAGCAACGCCCAATGCCCATGGACTATATGTCAGATGACTTCAATGCAGGTGTCTCTCAAAATCAATATGTTCTGGGAAGCCTTGAAGGAAGAAATGAGGCTTGCTTGTATCTTGGTCGGTATCTTGCACTTGATAATTCCGAAGGATCTCATATTGAACTGGATGCATCCCGACCACATGCGATCCTTATAGCCGGAAAACGTGGCTATGGTAAATCTTACACTATGGGTGTGTTGATCGAAGAGTTGGCACGATTGCCTTCTAAAATAAGATCTAACGTCGCATCAGTCATAGTTGACACCATGGGAATATTCTGGACACTACAAAAACCAAATAACCTACAGGCTGAAACTCTTTCTAAATGGGGACTGGATCCACAGGGGCAGGATGTAGATATTTTTGTTCCAAGTGGTAGTGAGAATGAGTATGTTGAAAGAAATATTGATGTGACCAATATATCGATCTCCATTTCTCAAATGGATGGTTATGAATGGTGTCATCTTTTTAGTGTGGACCCCCTGGCTCCAGCAGGTGTTCTGATAGTGCGCATCATCGAGAACTTAAGAGCAGTTCAAAAACACTTTTCATTTGATGATGTCGAAGATGCTATTCTTGAAGATGAACGCTCTGATGTTGTTTCAAAAGGGGCGGCAACAAATTATTTTGCAACAGCACGCTCCTGGGGTGTTTATTCTGAAAAGGGTATTGATGTTTCAAGTATGGTGAAAAGTGGCTCAGCTTCTGTAATTGACGTTAGCACAATTAGGGACCATGCAGTACGGGCAGGAGTTGTTGCTTTCTTTGCAAAGGAGCTGTATCATAAAAGCCTGGATACACGTCGCTCATATGAGAGGACTATTATGGGCGATAAAGATGTGAAAAAAGGAATTCCACTGGTCTGGATGTTCATAGACGAAGCGCATCAGTTCGTTCCAAATGGGGAAGATACTCTGGCATCTGGCCTATTGATCAATGAATGGTTGCGACAGGGCAGGCAACCTGGCCTATCACTTGTGCTCGCTACTCAGCGTCCATCTTCCTTGCATCCCGATGTTCTTTCTCAGTCAGATATCATTATATGCCACCGACTAACTTCGCAGGATGATATTCAGGCACTTGGATCTGTAAGGCCTACATATATGAGAGAGGATTTTGTAGAATCTATCAGAAAAATGGGGAATGAAAGGGGAATTGCATTTATTGTGGATGATACTACTGAATCCGCACATATTATTCGTATGAGGCCGCGTATAAGCTGGCATGGCGGAGACGAACCGTACCTGTTGAATATGTAATAATTCTTTTTTAACTGTCCTATTTATACTGGAGAAGACTATCTCTTTTCGAGTTAGTATTATTTAGTATGATTGTATCTATGGTATTATTCCAACTAACCTGATTATCTATTATAAATGATTTTAACTCGGTGTAAATATGAACGGAAGAGTATGGAAATTCGGAGATGACGTAGATACTGATGCTGTAATCCCTGGAAGGTATCTCATCCTCAACACTCCAGAGGAGCTTGCAGCCTATGCCTTTATTGGCGTAAGGCCAGAATTTGCAAGTGAGGTGCAGGAAGGCGATATTATTGTTGCAGGTAATAACTTTGGCTGCGGCTCATCAAGAGAACACGCTCCAATTGCCCTTAAAGGTACAAAGATAAGCTGTGTAATTGCAAAGTCATTTGCACGTATCTTTTTCAGGAATTCAATAAACATAGGTGTAGCACTTCTCGAGTGCCCTGAAACAGATAAGATATCAGACGGTGACAAACTTGAGGTTGACCTTGCTTCAGGGTTAATCACAAATGTCACAAAGAACGAGACATATCAGGCATCTCCTCTCCCTGAATTCGTAAGGGGCATTATGGATGCTGGCGGTCTGATAGAATACACCAGACAGATTATCTAAGATTTACAATTACAGGTGAATAAATGACTCAATATAAGATTCCGGTAATTCCCGGAGATGGCATAGGTCCTGAGATCATAGCTGAAGGTTGCAGGGTTATAGATGCTGCAGGAGAGAGATTTGGATTTGACGTTGACTGGGTAGAATTCCCACACGGTGCAGATCATTATCTCGAAACAGGTGAACTAATATCCGAAGATTCACTTAAAGATCTTTCAGGCTACGAGGCTATTTACCTTGGTTCCATTGGTGACGACAGAATCGCACCAGGTGTGCTTGAAAAAGGTATATTGCTTGCAGCAAGGTTCTACTTTGACCAGTACATCAACCTCCGTCCTATCAAGTTGCTTGAAGGTGTATGGACTCCTATTAAGGATAAAACCCCTGCAGATATTGACTTCACAGTTGTCAGGGAAAACACCGAGGATTTCTATATTGGAATTGGTGGACGTGCAAAGAAAGGTATCAGCAAGGATTTTCTTGAAGTTTCAAGAACCCTTTACAACGCTAAGTTCGGACTTGATATCGAGACTGACAGCGAAGAGATCGCCTATCAGGTCGGTATGATCTCAAAGGAAGGCACACAGAGAGTTATCAACTATGCATTCGATCTTGCTGAGAACAGTAAGAAGCATGTATCATCTGTGGACAAGGCAAACGTACTTTCTGATATCTATGGATTCTGGAGAGAGGAATTCAATGCAATTTCAGCAAAGCACCCTGATGTCACTACAGACTTCAACTATGTAGATGCAATGACCATGTGGTTTGTGAAGAATCCGGAATGGTTCGATATTGTTGTAACTCCAAACATGTTCGGAGACATCATCACCGATCTTGGTGCAATGGTACAGGGCGGACTCGGTCTTGCTCCAGGTGGAAACATCAATCCTGAGGGTACAAGTATGTTCGAGCCGATCCATGGTTCAGCTCCAAAGTACAAGGGTCAGAATAAGGTCAATCCAACTGCAACTATCTGGGCAGGTGCAATGCTTATTGAACAGCTTGGAGAAAAGGAAGCTGCAGATTCTATTGTTTCTGCAATCGAAACTAACATTCTCAATGCCAAGGTACAGACCTATGATATGGGTGGTTCCGCAAGCACATCAGATGTTGGTGAGGATATCGCAAGGATAGTTCTTGGAAAATAAACTAATATTCATATTTTTGCATCCTTCGGGATGCATTTTCATTCTATTTTGCATTAATTGCATTTTAAATCCATTTATCAGTTCGATCTTTGCCTAATGCTATTGGTCTTGCTATTTACTATTATCATCATAATGAGTTCGATAGATGCGGAAAAACTTATATTTGGTGAAATTAGCTTTATTTGTAGGAATAAGGACAATATCTGGTATGGCGATTCCAGTTCATTCAGATGATCTGTTAAAGATGTGGTGGCATGGAAAAATCAATTGAAGACCTTGAAAATGATCTTTGTACAATGAATGAGATATTCCGTAAGTATGTACAGCTCTCATTAACATACGAGAAGCAGATCATCAATGCGGATATTTCAGAAGACCAGCGTGCAGAGTTGCTGGAAAAGCTTAATCGTGAAAACGAAAAAGCACGGGTTGCAAAGCTTCAGATACAGAAATTTGAAAGGACCATTCAAGCTTTAAAAGACAGCACTTCAAAAGAAAATACAACAGTCTGTGAAATGAATTCATCGGACTATCTGGTAGCTTACAATTAAATTTCACTTAAATCTTTTTACTTATAATACGGGTTCCGAGGTAAACAACATTTTCTCTTTCTGTGTTGTTTGCTTCCTGCATCACTACATTTAATACATTCTGTGGGTTACTCCCATCCATCACAATGGTTTCAAAATCGCAACGCTCAATGATCTTTGCAGCCAGTGGATCAACAGGTGATTTGGAACCAGCTTTCATTTCAGTTGTTATGACAGTTTTTACAAGTTCTGCAGGCGTCATGGTATCGTACTTTACAGCGTTTGGATCTTCGCGTGGGTCTGCTGAGTATACCCCATCCACAGCCGTTGCGATCACAAACATTTTTGCATTAAGATATTCTGTAAGTATGGCTCCCACTGCATCAGTTGTCTGTCCGGGTATAACTCCTCCCATGACAACTATCTTGCCGGAGTTCAGAGCTTTTTCCGCCTCTCTATAGTCATGCGGTACTCCATTGTATGCAGCATCTCCAAGTGCAGAAATGAGTAGCTTTGCATTCAGGCGAGTAATATCTATTCCTATATAGTCACACTCAACCTCATTGGAGCCTGTGCATCGTGCAACGTTGATATAATCTCTTGCAGCAGCACCGCCGCCTGTGATAACTACTATGTCATGCTCGCTGGAAAGCTCTTTTAGAGCAGCAGCATAAGCCATAAAACTCTCTGGCTTTAATTCCTTTGCTAAAATTGATCCGCCGATTGATAGAATAAATAACATGATAACCTCTAATCGTTACGTTTTCCTTGTTTTAATAACGTTGCCAATAAACCGATGATCGCTATACTCATCAAAGATGAAAATCCAGGGAGAAATGTGGAAATTGATAGCTTATCTCTTTTCTTTCCCATTGTTTCGCTGTGAAGAATATTTCCATTATAAAGACCAATTATTTTAGCCTTATCGTTGACTTCAAGATCAGTAGCACCGTAATAATACACCTTCATTGTTTCTTCTGTTCCAGCCTCTTCGATTACAATGGTGTGTCTTCCCATTGTTGTTTCAATACTGCTGATATTTCCAATTATTGTGATGTATTTTCCATTGTATGATTCAATAGCGCTATTTACTGTGCTAAGATTAACGATTCCTACATCTTCAATAGGGTAGTGAAGTACATAGTTTGGATGCAAAACATCTTCATCTATATGTTTGTGTGTGAACTCGCCAGTTATCATTGCCTGATCGGTAACGTTGAATCCATCAAACAGTTCAACTTTTGTGATATCAATTCTTAGGGAATGGTCTTCTTCTGTGATGGTAGCATATTGTTTATTTATTTCAGTTAGATTACCTTTGACACTGATCTTGCGGTATGCCATGGTACTATCATAGGAATTGGGATCATCTGCTAGTTTAGAAAGAGGCACTATCTCTAGCTCAAACATAGATGCACTTACTGATGTAACAGTACAGCTGAAAAGGAAAACTGCTATGACTAAAAGTTTTAGAGCACTGCTATTATTCATGATATCACCGCTTGGAATACTTATTATTCAAGAACTTCCGTATTGAGTTTAATGGTATCGGTGAAATGTATTCTTGAAGCCTGAGAATGAGTATAAAAAAGAATAAAGTAGGGAATAATTGTATAATTATTCCATTGCTATTGCATCTGTTGGGCAGACATCGACACATGCACCGCAGTCAATACATTCATCATCGTTGACTACAGCTATATTGTCACTGTTAAGTGTGATAGCTTCAGTTGGGCATTCATCTAAGCATGCTCCGCATCCGACGCATTCATCAGCAGTAATAATTGCAACCATATTATTATATCTCCTTTCTTTTATTTCGAATAATAGTAACTACTGTATGGTAGTAACACTAGGACGTATCATAACAGAACTGAGATAAATACCTATCGTCAGACGTTCACAATATAGCATTACATGCTTTTTTGCATATTTTGCTTCTCCGAAACTTGTCTGATTTTGATCTGCCTTTACAATAGAAAAATATAATAATATGATTAAGTAAAGTTTATATTGTAGGGCATGAATGGCAAACTATGCAAACTTTCTATTTAACAAATGCTAAAAATAACTGCAGTGCCGTATCTCCTGTTATGGGTGTGATGTTGATGCTGTTTCTGACTATTATTTTTGCAGGGGTCACTGTTTCTACAGTTTACGGAGATGGCTTCTCATCATCTTTGAACAAAGCACCCCCCATGGCAGTCATCGAAATTGAAAGTCTAGATGGTGGAGTTCCTAACAATGTACAGTACAAGGAAAATAATATGGTGCTACTGCATCAAGGTGGTGAACACTTGGATGCAGATTCTACACGTATTGTTATTGCTGGTCAGGGAAGTGCATATACGGGATTTTTAGGGCATGGCGGCCAAATTCGATATAGCGAAATTCTTGTTAATTATGGTGATATCTCTTTTGTAGATAAAGATTCTAAATATGTCCTGAATAATCCTGATTTGTCTGATGGCTTTTGGTCTGTAGGTGAAACACTCAGATTGAATGGGGATGATGGCATAAGGTACAATTCATCTGTTACTGTTAAAATTGGTGCTTTCGAAGAAACCGCTAATAATTATGGTCTAAAAGAAGACAGCACAGTAAGCATCAAGATATTCGATAAAAACACAGATTCCCTCATAGCAGAATGCGATCATATAGTCACTCCTGTGGCTTAGTTCTCCTGTCAAAATCGTTTAAGTAATGTGAGGTAATAGGTAGAGCGATGAGCAATAATGTCGGCTACATGAAATTCTTTCCAAAGGAATCTTGCTATCCAAATCAGCAGGATGCTATGGATAGGATACATGCTGCATTGATGAATCAGGATGTTGTTCTCTTTGAGGGCGCCTGTGGTACAGGGAAGACCCTGAGTGCACTTGCACCGTCCCTGAATGTTGGCAAGCAGCTTAGCAAGACTGTAGTTATCGCAACGAATGTGCATCAGCAAATGGTTCAGTTCATCGATGAAGCAAGAGAGATCAAACGCTCCAATGAAGTGAAAGTGGCAGTGGTCAAGGGCAAAAGCACAATGTGTCCACTTGAGGCTGATTACGAGGAATGTACTGTCAAGCGGGAGAATACATTCGAACTTGTAGAGACAGAACGTGAGATAGCTTTAAAGAAGCAGGAAATGCGTTCTGCAAATGAGAATTACAAAAGCTCAAAAGATTCTGCATTAATAGCACTGCGCGATGCCCTGGCTAAAGAGCTGGATGTTTCAGAAAAAAAGATCAGGGAATTAAGGGACCGTTCGTGCAATTACCTGTACGAAGTATTGCGTTCAGATAGTGAATCTTTCAGAAAATGGCTTTTTGCAGATGTGCGCAGTCCTGAAGAGGTCAACGAATATGCTTTCCAGCAGGGTATGTGTGGTTATGAGCTCCTCAAACGTGAGTTGAAACATGCAGATCTTGTAATTTGTAACTATCATCATGTACTTAATGCCGATATATTCACAACAGTCCTCAATTGGCTGGAAAAAGAGCCTCAGGATGTCATAGCCATCTTTGATGAAGCTCATAATATAGAATCTGCTGCAAGGTCACATTCATCACTAACGATTACAGAGCATACTCTCGAGAAGGCAATAGCTGAGATCGAGGGCAATATAGACCAGATGCCCGATGGAGGCGCTCATAATCTTTTCAAAATACTCTATGATGTAATAAGGGAAACCTATACTTCACGTTTCAAGTTCGGAGAGCGTGAGCGTGTTGGGAAACACTGGTATGACATGCGTATAAGTGATCCATACGAACGTAACGACATGATATCCGGTAAATTCATGCGTATTGCAAGGGATGCTGGATTTGGCGATGATGTTGCCATACAAAAGACGCTGTCAGAAGCAAGTGAATTTGGAAGTATGCTTGACAACAATTATCGTGATCAGTACAAGAAAGGTCTGAGCAAAGTACTGAAACGATCTCATATACGTTACGTTGCAGATTTCCTGTCCTCATATCTTATACTCTCCAATAATCTCAACTATTATCCAATATTGAATGTAAGACGCGACCCCAACGATGAAATATATGGTCGGATCGAACTTTTCACCTGCATTCCTAAAAATGTTACAGAACCTCTTTTCGGTTCTCTATTCTCAGCAATCCTCATGTCCGCAACATTGCAGCCCTTCGATATGGTTAAATCCACGCTTGGCATCAACAGGCAAACATGTGAGATAGTTTATGGTACTTCCTTCCCAGAGGATAAGCGCCTGACAATTGCGGTGTCTGTGCCTCCACTTTTTGCAAAGAGCAGGGATGATCAGCAAACTCAACAGGTCTTGGAGGAAGTTCTTTTTGATGCAGTGGAAAATACCCAGGGTAATGTAATCATCTTCTTCCAGAGTTCATTTGAAGCAAGACGATATTTCAAGAAACTGGAATCCCAGTTCGAACTTCCTGTTTTCCTTGATGAGGTAGGTGTTTCATCTCAGGAAGTCCGGGAAGAATTCTTTGGCATAGGAGAACGTGGTGGAAAAGCGATACTTGTATCATATCTTTGGGGAACTTTGAGTGAAGGCATCGATTATCGCGATGGCAGGGGAAGAACTGTTATCATAGTCGGAGTGGGTTATCCTGCCCTCAATGACAGAATGAATGCAGTTGAATCTGCATATGACCATGTCTTTGGTTATGGGGCTGGCTGGGATTATGCTGTACAGGTGCCTACTATACGCAAGATTCGACAGGCAATGGGAAGAGTTGTACGTTCTCCAGATGACCACGGTGCAAGAATACTCTTAGATGGAAGATTTCTTACAGGATCTCCCAAAAAACTAGGTAAATTCTCTGTATTCAATGCGTTTCCATTAGAAGAAGGGGGAGAGTTTATTGATGTGGATCCTGAAAAAGTGAAATATTCCCTTATGAACTTCTTTATGGACAACAGTGAATAAGAGCACAAAATATCCGGTTAGCCTTTTTACCCATTAGATTCTTTTTTAATATAGGAATAATTTCCATTTATATGGGGGTTTTAATATGGCACTTGAAGATCTCATGAAAGAATTATCTGCAGAACTCGAAAGATTAGTGAGCACTAAGACCGTTGTTGGAGAGGCGGTAACAGTCGGTGATACTACTATCATACCGGTCACCAAGGTTTCATTTGGATTTGGTAGTGGTGGAGGCGAAGGGAAAAAGGATGGCAGTGAAGAAGGCTTTGGCGGCGGCGGAGGTGCTGGTGCTAAGATCGAACCTGTAGCCTTCATTGTGGTGTCCCCTGAGGGTACGCGCATGATGTCCATATCAGGCAAATCCGACCTTGGAGCTCTACTGGAATCGGTTCCCGGACTGATCAGCAAGGTAAAGTCCATGAAGTGCAAGAGCAAGTCTGATACGGTCGAGGAAGAGGCTGAAGCAACTGAAAGCGAGGAAGAATCAGAAGCCTGAGCTTTCTTTTTTTAAAAGGCAGACATGCTTTCACTTGTCTATGCAATATCACTTATTTTCATCAGTATAGTTTTACTAATACTCTTTGCTGCAATTGATATTTTTGTAGATATTAGTAAAAAAGGTCCAGATATGCACCATATGGTTCATGTGAAATGGCTTTTTATTTCACATGTTCTGAATGATAGAACACGATCAAGTGAAGCCTCCAATGATCCAGATCTTGATGAATTTGATCAGAACGACGTGCTCGGCTCAACTAAAGATGAAGGCAAGAATGAAGATACAGATAAAATTAAGAGTAAAGATGAAAAAAGCTCCAAATTCAAGTGGAATGTTCAGGAAAGCATTGCTGCTTTGAAATTGGTCATCAAACCAGTTGTCAGACTGCTTGAAGGTCTTCTTACTTCCATTCAGATCCATTCTTTCAAATGCGATCTTCGTTTTGGTTTCGATGATCCTGCAAATACAGGTATGGTATATGGTTATATTCATGTTTTGAAGGGATATCTTTTGCAGAAGTGCAAAAAATTGGAACTGGATGTGGAACCTGTATTCATCGATGAATCACTTGATTTTTTTACAGTTGCAAACTTTCGTATCAGGCCGGTAACTTTGATCCCTGTGATCTTCAGGTTTATTTTTAATAGGAACGTATTGCGTGTGTCATGGGCATACCTAAGGAACAAGAGTATTTCGACATAAACTGTTAATATTTAATAGTATGCTGTAATGATATCCTTTGATATGATTAGAATAAAATCTCCTTCAAGGCTCCACATGACATTGGTCGATATGAATGCCTCACTGGGCAGGATCGATGGAGGTGTGGGTATATCTCTTGATTCTCCGAATGTGGTAATATCTGCTGAAAAGTCTTCTGAATTACTGATTAGTGGTGAGTCTGTTCTCAGGGAAAGAATGGAGCTTGCAGCAAAAGCAATACTTCCAAAAGGCGAAGGTATCAGTATCAATATTGAAGAAGATATGTTCCCACACATTGGACTTGGTTCAGGTACGCAGGCAGCACTTTCAGCCGCTGCGGCTGTGAATGAGCTTTACGGTCTTGGCATGAGTGTCCGGGAACTTGCAATAAAAGTAGGACGTGGCGGCACATCAGGTATTGGTGTTGCTTCTTTTGAAACAGGTGGATTCATTATAGATGCTGGCCACAAATTCAGTTTAAAAGGCTCTTTTTCACCATCATCAGTAAGCAAGTCTGATCCGGCTCCAATACTTTTCAGAGAGGATTTCCCTGACTGGAATATCGTTCTCGCGATACCTGACACACAGGGTGCACACGATAAGCAGGAAGTGGACATGTTCCAGCAATATTGTCCTGTTCCCCTGACCGATGTCCGGGAACTGTCACATCTTATTCTTATGAATATGATGCCTGCTATACTGGAAAAAAATATACAGGCATTTGGATATTCGCTAAATCATATCCAAAAACTTGGATTTAAGAAATGTGAAGTCGATCTTCAGCTGCAGGTAGTGAAGGATGTAATTACAAGAATGCAGGATTCAGGTGCTGCCGGTGCAGGTATGAGTTCATTTGGGCCTGCGGTTTATGGTATTGTGGAAAACAGGGAGGATGCCACATACATCATGGAAGATGTGCAGGAGCTTCTGGATAATACTATAGGAGGCAATGTTATGCTTACAAAGGCAAACAATACGGGCGCAGAGATAAAGGAGGTATAATTTGGAATTTACAGCATGGTTTGGTAAGCTTAATATCAACGAAGAAGGGGAGGTTGAAGATTGTCAGGCGTTTGAAAAAGATCCTGAAAAACTTGCAGAGGTGCTTGTTTCTTTGCAGGAAACATCTCGGGATGAGGCTGTAAATGCTCCTGATCTACGGCAGGTCGCATTGGACTTTGGCTTTGTAGAACTTGATAAAGATTACGATATAATGCTCAGGGATGTTTGCATCAGGGCTGCAAAAATGCAGATATCAAAGAGTGATACCGATGATACTCGTATTATCCAGGCTGTAGAGGCCATGGATGATATTGACAGGAATGTCAATGAACTCAGTGAGCGTCTTATGGTCTGGTATGGCCGATACTTCCCGGAGTTACCCTTGAAGGGTGAATCCCTTGCAAATTTTGTAGCACAATATGGTTCCCGTGAATCTCTTCCTGAAGACCACAAGTTCTTTGAGAAAGCAGCAAACTCAATGGGTTCGGATATTTCATTTGCAGACGAGGAACTTCTGCGCCATCTGGCATCCAATATATGCAGTCTTTACGATACTCGTAGCCACATTGAAGCTTATATTGTCACTAACATGGGCTCTGTTGCACCAAACCTTTCCAATATTGCCGGAGCACCGCTTGGTGCAAGGCTCATCAGCATGGCAGGAAGTCTGGAGAAGCTTGCAGCGTTCCCGTCCAGTACCATTCAAGTCATCGGTGCCAGCCGTGCGCTTTTCAAGCATCTGCGTGACCGTGCACCATCTCCTAAACACGGAATTATATTTAATAATATTATTATCAAAAATGCACCATGGTGGCAAAGGGGCAAGCTTGCAAGAGCCTTTGCTGCAAAGATAAGTCTGGCTGCAAGAATGGATTGCTATTCCGGTGAACTGGACCCATCCATCAAGGAAAATCTGGATAAGAAACTGGAGATGATCCGCAAGGCAAATCCTTCAGCTCCTAAAAAGGAGAAAAAAGGCGGTAAGTCCGGTAAAGGTGGCAGATCAGGACGATCTGGCAAACCGGGTGGTTCCAATAAAAAAGACGGAAATCGCAGATCAAATAATAAGAAGAAGGGAGGTAAGCAGTAATGTCAGTTGAAGAGATCTACAATGGGATTTACAATATAACTATCGATGACCGCAGCATGCTTGCCACAAGAAACCTGATTCCCGGTCTTAGCGTATACGGTGAGCGCCTTATTACTGAAGACGATGTGGAATATCGCCAGTGGGACCCAAACAGAAGCAAATTGGGAGCCATGGCACTCAAGAATTTCGAGATACCTCTGGAATACGATTCCACGGTGCTCTATCTCGGTGCAGCTTCAGGTACGACCGTAAGCCACGTTTCCGACATTCTCAGGGACGGTATCGTCTATGCAGTGGAGTTCTCCCCAAGAACCATGCGTGACCTGATACAACTCTGTGATCAACGCCCAAACATCGTCCCAATACTTGCAGACGCCAACAAGCCACAATCCTATGCCCATATAGTGGACAAGGTGGATGCAATATTCCAGGACGTAGCCCAGCCCAATCAGGCTGAGATGGCTGCCGTCAACTCAAAATATTTCCTTGAAGAAGCAGGTCAGCTCATGCTCTCCATAAAATCAAGGAGTATAGACACAGTTGCAAGTCCAAAAAAGATATTCAAGGAAGAGGTCAGAAAACTTGAAAGCGGCTTCGATGTGGAATTTGAAGTTTTGCAGAGGAAGGAGTTAGATCCTTTCCATGAGGATCATTTGGGATTGATCGCGAAGATGTTTGTGGATGATGGGGAATGAAATAGTTGCCAATCTGATTTTACATAAAGTTCCAATTATTTTTTTTTGCCTTTGCTTCTAATTGCTCTAAGTTGCCCTCTACTCGCTTTATTAAATATTTGTTATTTTGCTTTGCTACTTCTCGATTTAACGCTTTTAAAGAAATCACCGATTCCAATGCTCCATTTTTAATATTCAGTTCTATAGCATGGATTCCTATCTCTTTGATTGCATCAAATAGAATACTATATGCATTTTCAACTTCGTTTTCTAATTTTTTCATACCCATATCATGAAGTGCAAAAATAGTACTTCTTACGGTTCGTTGAAGTTCTTGATCAGATGCCTTTGTTCCAATATTTTGCAGTGCGATTGCAACCACATTTTCAGCTTTGTTTATTTTTAAGTGGATTGTTCTTTCTCCTACCGCCTGAAGGCATTTAATTATCAAGTCCAACATTTCTTCATTATTTATGTTTACTGCATGCATGCCAGAACATTCCAAATGTAGCATGATTTGATTTGATACCTTATTGTCTTCCGTTCCACTTTCGTAAAAATGGTTGAATATATTAAAGGTAGAATCTTTTATTGCATAAAGGCAGTTTCTTGCAGTTTCATAGTCATTTTTCTCGATAGAAGCACTCAGTATATCAATAATCGGCTGAACCGGATCATTCTCTTCAATTTTTCCATCATCATTTAAGGAATCAATAATTTTCTTTTTTGTAATATCCGCCGCCAGCAATTTAATCACAGTCGAAGGCTTCAGCAAATCCAAAGTCTTGAGCATATACGGAACCAGGCATACAAAAGCAAAGAACCCCATGAAATAAGCTACAAAAATAGCGCCCTCCATGTAGTTACTCAAAATACCGAGTCCAATAATCTTGATCAAACCAAGCCCGTAGAATATTGTCAAAATGTAGATTCCAAGAAGTATCCACATATCAGGATTCTTTTTGTAGACATCAATAACCCTTGCGGAATAGGATTGGGCTGCAAGTTGAACGGCTACAAGGCTGAGTGTTATCACCAATGCGATAACGGCTGCTAAACTCTGGACTAGGGCGCTGAGGAGATAGCGCTCGTTGTCGTAGAATCCCATGTTATCAAGTTCGGTAATGTTGTATTGGGTGTAAGCAGTGTTAGTCAGGATGCTGAAGTCGGGAAATATGAGTTTGAATAATCCGAATATGATCGTGAACGCTAAAGCTATACTTGCAAATATGGATGCATAGAACAGAATTCTATTCTTCCATACAGGTCGGTCGAAGAACTCTGCAAATTCATTGTATTTTTCTTTTGCTTTTGTTCCTAGCATATCCTCATAAGTTAGACAGTTTCAATAAATAAAACAGTATTGTAATTAGTTTATAGTCATTTGGTCTGCCAGACCAAATAAACAGCATTTTATTTGGTTTGCTAAACCAAATAGGCGATTCATGTCTAAAAGTATGAACTGAAAAGGCAAACAGCTTATACATATGGAAAATAACATATCATTTAGAAAAGACTATTTTTGAGATTAATATACCAGAAAACAGAGATATTCAAACTTACAGAATGAAGCTCCATGGGATGTTTCCGGAGCTGCAAGAAGATTATAATGTAAGTTATATCGCTTTGTTTGCTTCATATGTGAGGGACGAAGAGAATCAAAAGAGAGATTCTGATGTGCTGGTGGAGTTTAGCAAGACTCCTACTATATTTAAATTTGTCAATCTTGAGAACTACCTTTCTGATTCTTTGGGAATCAAAATGGACCTTATTATGAAGAATTCGCTGAAGCCGAACATTGGGAAATTCATACTAAATTATCTGTCAATCTTTAATCCGAAAATATCATTTGTCCAATAATCTCCCTAAAACAAAACCTTTATGTGCCACTACCTCATAAATGAGTATCTGCTCAAAAATGAGATTGATGTGATGAAGGATGTATAAAGTGAAAACTCTTAAAAAACTGGCATTGCTCGGGGCGATCGAAGGTCCGGTCAAAATATCCTCCAGTGAGTTTGCCACACATACCGACACCAGTTCAAAAACGGCTGCAAGAATGCTCAAGCAACTGGAAGATGAGCATTTGATAGAAAGACAACTCGTAACCGGCGGACAATTGGTCCTCCTGAAAGAGAATGCAGTTGACCTTCTCAAAAATGAGTATGCAGATTACCAGCGGGTATTCTGTAAGGATGTTCCACGCATCGACCTTTTGGGTATTATCATAACCGGCCTTGGTGAGGGCAAATATTACATTGCCAAGGATGGATACGTATCTCAGTTTCAGGATAAACTTGGTTTCACTCCATTTCCAGGGACTCTCAATGTCAGATTGGATGACATGAGCGCTGAACTACGGGAAAAGACCGACCTAATGCAGCCATTCATAATCAATGGCTTCAATGATGGCGAACGGACATTTGGTGGTGGAAAGTGCTACCCTGTGGAAATCGGCGGCATCAAAGCTGCAGTGATCATACCCGATAGAAGTCATTATCCTGAAGACCTGTTGGAACTTATAGCTCCTGTAAAACTGCGCGAGAAACTGGGGCTAAAAGACGGAGACGATGTTAAAATTACAGTAACAGCTCAACAAAAGTGTGAGTGAAAGGTGATATTTATGAGTTCAGATACAAGCACAAGCGGCTACAGTGAAAATATACAGAAGGCTATCAAAGCTCTTCAGAATGGCGAGATGATCCTTCTTTTCGATCTGGAAGGACGTGAGGCAGAGACCGATTTAACCATTCCTGCAAATGCTGTGACCCCTGAAGATGTCAGGTGGATGCGCAAAGATGCAGGTGGCCTGATGTGTGTATCTCTGGATTCCGATTCATCTGAAAAACTCGGCCTTCCTTTCATTGCTGATATTATGAGGGATGCAAGCCAGAGCAACAGCTCTCTTGAAAAGATAGTGGAAAAAGGCGGTGACCTCAAATACGATTCTCGTTCCTCCTTCTCAATATGGGTAAATCACAGGGATACTCGCACCGGTATTCCTGACAACGACAGGGCTCTGACCATCAACAAGCTTGGAGAGATCGTAGACAGAACACTTAATGGTGAAGATGTCCATTTCGGTAGCGAGTTCCGTACTCCGGGTCACGTTGCAACCCTGCGTGCAGCAAAAGGTCTTGTCCATGAACGTATGGGACAGACCGAACTCTCCATAGCCCTTGCAAAAATGGCTGGCATAACTCCTGCAATGGTAGTTTGTGAAATGCTTGATGACAGCAATGGCAGAGCACTCGCAAGGCCGGATGCAGAAAAATATGGTGCTAACCACGACCTCGCATTCGTTGACGGTGAAGAAGTGGTTGAAGCCTACGATATCTGGCTGAACTCAAACTGTTAGAAAGAGTGAAATAGTGGGATGCCTATCTAGTTACAATCCTGCGGGATCGTAGGGTAGCCTGGTCCATCCTGTTAGGCTGGGGGTCTAGCGACTGGAGTTCAAATCTCCGCGATCCCATCATTTTTAATTAATTCTATTTTGATTTTATTTATTGAGGTCCTACACGTAGTGTCGTACCTCTTTCCGCGCTCCAGAAGCGTCATCTGGGTTGCATATCTCCGCGACCCCATCATTTTTAATTAATTCTATTTTTTTGGTTTGTATTTTGCTATACCTTTATTATCGATAAGAACACAATTTTTAATATGGACAGTTCTTCCATAGATGAAAAACTTCTGATGCGAAAAGCAGATCTGCTGATAGCCGATGGTCTGCATGAAAAGGCTATATCCTGTCTGGATGAGATTTTGCAGGTTAATCCACTAAATGAAAATGCCCTTTCATTAAAGGGACTTGCTTGTTGTCTTATGGGTGAATCTGAAAAAGGATTTGAGTTTCTGGAAGAAGCTCTGGATATGGATCCATTCTCAAAATTTGCTCTCATAACTTTTGCAGATGCGTACCTCCGCTGCTCAATGGCTGAGAAATCGCTGGATATACTTGAAAGAGCAATAAGTTATTACCCCGATGATGATGGATTCGTTATGCTAAAAATGGTCATCAACGGAGCTATTAACCGTGTTAGTAGCAATGCCTGCTTGAATTAGGCAGTCTGTGGGGGTTAAGGAATCAGTATATCCTCAATGGCATGTATTATTCCATTGCTGCACTCGATATCTGGATTTATTATCCTCGTTGCCTCAACTTTTATTTCACCGTTGGAAATGATTCTCAATTCCTTGCCGTTAATAGTTTGAAGTGAATCAAGTTTTCGAAGGTCTTCAGTTGTGTATTTTCCTTCAACTATGTGGTAGTTGATAATGGTCATAAGGTAATCATGGTCGTCAAAAGATTCATCAACCACTTCATCTGGTATTGGCTCAAAAGCAGCTTCAACTGGTGCAAATACTGTATAGGGTCCTTCAGTGCTGTATTTATTAGTAATTTTGAGCACCTCTGCAGCTTTAAGCAATGTTTTGAAAGTGCCTTTGCTCTTTGCGGTCTCAATTATATTTTTCAATTCTGCCATTTTTGATCATGTGTCCTATGTAGCTGTTACTTTAAAATACAGTTGAAGAAAGTACCAATTATTTGCAGTACTTCCTTCTAATGATATGTTTCATTCTTGCTGGTAAAGCTCTGTTTCCGGATGGAATGCATACCATGCAAACCAGAAATCACGCTCCTTGACAATTACTTCATCTGTATCAATATTTGTTATCCGAACTGTTCCTGCATCCCCTCTGCTAACACTGATATTCACTCCATTGACAACATCATCAATGCTTCCGAGTTCAACAAGGTCACTCTCTTTGTATGCTTTGAACGCACCATCAATTTCTATTCCAAAAATGACTGTTTTTGGGTGAACTCTATTGTCTTCATTTTCCACAGGGAAGAACAGATAACTGTCTTCATAGTAACTTCCGTAAGGGTCAGTACCATAGCTTCTGGAAAAACCAGTATTCTGGCTAAGGACTTCAGATTCCGGATGTACTTCTTTCCAGTCTCTCCATGTCACTGTATCAATAGATATAGCCGTAAGTTCAGTTCCTGTGAGTTCTCCGATAATGGCCAGCCCATCTATTTGTGTCCAGTAAGTGTTTGTTTTCCTGTCGTACATGACAAGGTTGGAATTGTATAACTTACCAGTAGTTCCAAATTCAACAGTTTCATTATCCAGTGTTCTCTCATAGGCTATTCCTGATCCGCATAGCGGGCAGTAAGTTATGAGTATGGGGTCGCCTTCAATAAAATCGTTTACTATTTCGTGCCAGACCAATATTTGCAGAGGATATACTCTAGTGGTTTTCTTATAGGTAAGAGCAAGTACAAGCTCATTATCCTGTATCCATTCATCTGCTTCTTCAACGGAAACATATTTTGGATTGTCGATGGAAGGTATTCCGTCCATGGGAGGACCGCCTGAGCGTAACTTGTCGGGATGTACCAGATATTTCACTCCCATCTCGGTGAGCATTACCCCCATTTCTTCTTCCGTTTCTGAGATTTCGCTAAGTTTCTCCATTTTTGGCTGCTCATCAGCTACGTTGGTACAGCCCGAAAAACAAATCGCTGCCATTAATAGAAGAGAGACAAAAACTATTCTGTTCTTATGTACCATATTCCCCACGCCCTCTTAGGATTAAATTTGTAATTATTGCTGATCAAATCAGGCACAACCCGTATTAATCTCATTTTGGAGATCATCAGCAGATTTAACTCCGCTTCTTAGAAGTCTTGCAGACTGGTCTTCACACACAAGGATTATCGGTGCAGATGGTGCATTCACAACGGTCACTCCAAATTCATCAATGAGTGCCTGGGTATACTCTACAGGCGACACGGCATAGTACCAATTGAAACCATTTGACTCGATGTGACCAAGAACCACCTGTTCATCTTCATTAGGGTCTGTATCAAGCGCAATATGGATCACATTCTCATCTTCATTTTCTGTCAGTATTTTGACTTCTTTCTGTTGTTTCAGACAGGTGGGACACCATACCGCGAAACTCTCTATTAATATGGTCTTGCCTTCAAAATCACTCACTTTGAAGATCTCTCCGGTTTTGACATCCTTAAGCTCCATGTCTTTCCACTGCCCGGTAGTTTCTGGACTTTCAGTGTTTTTTTCCGAGCAACCGGCAAAAGCTATGATCAAAAAGATCGTTAAAATAACAATTATTGTATTTCTTCTAATTTTCAAATCAAATCCCCATAAAAACATTAATTCATTATGTCATAAGTGTTTCGTAGCCATTCGAAAATTGTAGATCCCTGTACATAATCGAAATATTAATAGCATACCCAGTTAATTCTTATCTGGTGGTTGCAAATAACTTCTATAATTGTTGCCAGAGATCTGTGTAAGGATTTCAATGAGCTGAAAGCTGTAGATAATGTTGACTTTAGTATTGATGAAGGTGAAATATTTGGCTTTCTTGGTCCAAATGGTGCAGGTAAGACCACTATTATGCGTATGATGCAGTGTGTTTCGCCTGTAAGTTTTGGCTCGCTTAGTATTTTTGGACTGGATGTAATGTCAGCTCCCAGTGAGATAAAATCCCTGTTGGGAGTGGTTCCACAGGAAAACAATCTTGATGTCGACTTCACAGTGTATGAGAACCTTATGGTGTTTTCAAGGTATTTTGATATCCCAAAAGCAGAAGCTGAAAAAAGAGTGCTTGAGCTGCTCGACTTTGTCCATCTCAAAGACAAAAAAGACGCGATGACCGAGAGTTTGTCAGGTGGGATGAAGCGCAGACTTGTGCTTGCCAGAGCACTCATCAACCGTCCAAAATTGCTGATACTTGATGAACCCACAGTTGGACTTGATCCTCAGGCACGACATAGCATATGGGAAAAAATCCGCGCCCTTAAGAAAGAGGGGGTCACCGTTGTATTGACCTCTCATTATCTTGATGAGGTTGAGAAACTTTGTGAGAGGTTAGTGGTGATGGACAATGGGAAAATACTTGTGGAAGGTAGTCCGCAAAGTGTTATTAAAGAACATATCAGCTCGGGTATTGTGGAGGCAGAGCTTAGTGGAAAACTCATTGATTGTTTAGATAAAAATGGAGAAGTTTATGAGGTCATGGGTGATCATGTGCATATTTATACAGATGATCCCAAAAGGGTGTCGGAGTATCTCCTGCAGGAATGTATCCTTTCCCAATTTAGTGCAAGGGCTGCAACACTTGAAGATGTTTTTCTTAAACTTACTGGCAGGAGATTGAGGGAATGAATATGTTTGGATATTTTCGAATCCCTTCCATTAGTTCGAGATCTTTTAAAGTGTGGCAAAGAAATCGTGATGTTTTTATGAAAGATGTTAAGCTGAATTTCTTGCCACCTTTTTTGGAGCCGATCCTTTATCTTCTGGCACTGGGATTTGGTCTTGGTAAATTCATTGAGAATATAGATGGAGTTCCCTACGCCAATTTCATAGCTCCTGCATTGATCGCAATTTCCATTATGTATGCATCTTTCTTTGAATGTAGCTATGGCTCTTATGTGAGGATGCATTACCAGAAAACATTTGATGCCATTATAGCCACTCCCCTGTCAATTGAGGATGTGATTGCCGGTGAGTTACTTTGGGGCGCAACAAGAAGCATGATAAATGCCACTGTAATGATCCCTGTTATATCCATGTTCGGTTTGATAGATCTACGGTACTCTCTTCTCATAATTCCTTTCGCGTTTCTCGGAGGGATACTCTTTGCTTCCATAGGGATGTGCTTTGCTTCAATTACGCCGAATATAATGGCAATAAATTATCCTGTGCTTTTGTTCATAACCCCAATGTTTCTTTTTAGTGGTACTTTTTTTCCTCTATCAGCTCTTCCTGAAACGATCCAGTATTTTGCCATAGCATTTTTACCCCTGGCTCATATTGTGAGCGTTGTTCGTATGCTTTCATTTGGTGCGCCTACAACTATAATAGTATTTGATCTAATGTGGATACTTGTAATCAGTGTGATCCTAGTGATACTTTCTATCAATTTGATGAAAAAGAGGCTTATTGTCTGAACAGGAAATATTTGGCAGGTATTATTGTCAATATCTGAAATAGCGACAGCTTGATAAAATAAATCATCAATTTGTGTACTAATGGAAAAACAGGCAAAACTCTCGCTTTATATTCTTGGTATCATTGTACTTTCTATCTTTGCAGGTGGCTGTATTGATGACATTGTTCCTGTAAATGATGAAAAGCTCATGTCAGATGCAAGTGCATATGAGTTTGAGGCATTTTTATCCGAGAGCTTTGAAGATGGGAAACTGATTCCCACGAGTACTTTTTATTTTACAGAAGATGAAATAGTCAAAGTTGTTCACATTGCAGAAAATGAATCAACGATCGATATAATTCCTTTAGAAGACTTGAGTAGCTCCAATGAAGATCCAGTGAGCAACATTGTGGTGCTTGGTGATTACGCCAACAATACAAATGCTTCAGAAAAATATTTTACTGAGTTGGCAGAGTCGCTTCTAGTATCAGATCTAAACTATACTATATCCGACGATGTCATAAGGGGACAAAAACACGTTTATATCAATTTCGAGCAGCCTGTAACTGGCTATGTGGCGTACACAGTCAAAAGGCCCATGGGTCAGGATTACATGTATCTGACAACTCCTCCTTCTGTAGTACGTTTTGTACTACCTGAAGGCTATACAACTGGTAACTCCCTCATAGGGAAGGCAAGTCCTGAGCCAGATGATGTATATATTGATTCACAGGACCGGGAAAATATTGTGTGGTACAATAAGCTGGAAGCCCCAAAAGGTCTGCTAAAGGCAGTTCAGGATCTTTCGGGTTCTAACGGCTCAGCAACTCCGGCACCACAATTGATCAGCATAAAGTATTATTCCAGGTCTGCACCACTTGGCCTTGGAATTGCAGCTTTGGTATTAGGTGCTGCTGCATTTATCGTATACTTCAGATTCTATGCTGAAAAGAGAAAATTGATAAAAGCACGGGAAGATATTGAAAACCAGTCCATTTCTCCCAAAAAGAAGGGTAAGAATTAGAAGTCAAACACCATTCCATCGTAACTTAGAGGATATTCCTTGATAGCCTCCTCATGAGGTTTGAAATAATGGCTAAGATGAATGAATACCACTTCTTTTGCTCCAATACATTTAGCAAGGTCCGTTGCCTCTGTGGTATTCATGTGCTTTTTGACATTAACTGTGGGTGGGACTATGGCATCAGTGATAAGCAGGTCTGGATCTTGTATTAATTCCATAGTTTTCTCTGGCATGTTTCTCTGGCAATCACCTGTAATAACAACCTTGTTCTTCCCATCGCTTACTATGACCCCTACAGGATTTTTTGCAGGAGGGTGAACCACTCCAAATAATGTGAATTCCAGCCCAATAAGTTCAAAAGGAGTGTTAAGTGCAATATCGTGTTTTATGGGGTGTAAGAATTGCAGGTAATCAAGTATGTATTCAAGTGTTTCTTCAAGACCGTATACATCTACTTTGTACTGTACTCTATGGAATTCAGAAAAGCCTGCAAAGTGGTCATAATGGCCATGCGTCCATATAACTCCATCAACATGTCGGATATTGTTCTTTAACATCTGATATCGAAGATCAGGTCCAGTGTCAACAAGGACAGTACCCTTGTCAGATTCCACGAGAATGGCACATCTTGTCCTGCGACTTTTAGTTCCTGTTTGTGCATCAAGACAGGTGGGACAGGAGCATCCTATCACTGGGGTTCCGGGGGCGTCTCCTGTTCCAAGAAGTGTGATCTTCATATCTTTAGTTTATTCGTATTCGTTGGTTTTTATGTCTTCTCTTTCATCAAATGAGTTTACTGCATTTAGCATATCCATTTGGCTAAGTTCCATACGCTCCAGTACAAGTGCGCTAAGAATTCCCTCCCTCACTATCATACGCAGATCAGAACCACTATACCCTTTTGTAAGGGATGCTATATCAGCTGTATTGAATTCACCTTCGATTTGCTTTGTGACGATATCAAGTATCCTCTTGCGCATATTTTCATCAGGAAGTGGAAATTGCATAATCTCATCAAAGCGTCTCCATGCAGCGGAATCCAGCATATTCGGGTGGTTCGTTGCTGCCAGTAGCAAAACTCCATCATTTGTAAGACTGATGCCATCAATGGCTTTGAGCAATGTGTTTACTGCTCTTTTCAATGCAGCATGTTCATCTGATGATCGGCTCTTGGCTACAAAATCAAACTCATCTATGAAAAGTATACATGGGCTAAGCCTTTTTGCAAGAGAGAATACACGGTCGATATTCTTTGCTGTCTCACCAAGATACTGGTCGGTTATCATGGACAATCTGACTTCCACAAAGGGGATAGAAAGGTGCTCTGACATTGCTTTTGCAAGTGATGTCTTTCCTGTTCCAGGTGGACCTACCATAAGGACCTTACCAACATCGTAGAGTCCGATGTGCTTCAGGTAGTCCTTGTATTGGATGGCTTTTACTATCTTTTTGACCTCGTCTTCCTGGTCAACTGTGAGGATAAGGTCACTGATGGTTTGCTGAACATCTTCAGGGGCACATATCTCAACGAGCTTGAGCATGTCCTCACCGGCCTCTTCCTTTGCAATTTCTTCAATGAAAGATTCTATCCATTCCCTGTCCACTTCTTTAGGCCTGACTTTGCTCTTTGCCTGCCCGTAGTCGACACCTTCGGTCTCTTTCTTTTCATAATGGAATGCAAGGGTGGGATTGTGTGAGATCCTTTCTCTGGATTCATCCATTTTCTGGAACCACTCTGCAGCGACTTCCAGAGCAGTAAGCCTAATGAGAAATCCCATCTCATCAATATCTACAAAAGGAAGTGAACTGACATGCTTGTTCACAGCACTGATCTCCAATAGTTTTTCAACATCAGGCACTTTTGTTTTAATCGGCTTTGGTACTGTTCTTCGATCCCGGCTCCAGTAGTGCTTACGAATGTTCTTTGGAAGATCATTCACATCCAATTCCGGGTACTTGTTGTATATGTGGGCTGTCAGCAGCAGTTCAACAATATCTAGTGTTGTGTCGGACATGTTTTAACCTGGGAATATGATATTTGATAATATTGATAGTTTTAATAATTAAATGCGAATCGTTCAGACATCACATATAAGTTCTCTTTTCAAATATATCTTTTGTATAGAATCCTGAATATATTCCGGATCACCTTATATTATTACACAAGTTGTACCATCTTGACAGACGGACTATATATCTCTCCGGAATCTAACATCCTTTCCAACATTGTTTCAAATTTTTCGTATTCGATTCCATGTTCTGCAGCCCTTTCTTTAAGCATATCAATTTCCATGCTTCCATAATTTGAGCGCAGTAATTCAAGGATGATTTTCCGTGGACTTTTTTTAGGTTTGACCTTCTCCCTGTTGTCAACCAAATTGGACATGGAAAGTTCAGTTTCCTGCGCATCATCGAATGCATTTTTAATGCCAGCCCCATTTAATACAGTCTCCATATCTACATTCTTATCATGGAGTTTTGCCTGTATCTGTGTTCTAACTGAGATTGCCTCTGCAAGCTCATCTGAACTGAAAAAAAGTCGTAGTTTTTGTTTTGGCAACTTGGAACTGCATTTTTGACACCGAATGGTCTTTGTGGCTGCAAGTTCTATGATCTGGGCATGCTCTCTGCATTTCGGACAAACTATTACTCCGTATCTGGCCATCGCTGGAATTTAGGGGTGTCAAATATATAATTGTTACATCAGTATGTTTGCCCAGAGGATTTTTATTGTGATCCGTAAGGCAGAACTACAGGACATTCCGGATATTGTGGCTATCGAAAATGCCTCATTTCCAATGCCATGGCTTGATTTTCTTTTCAAGTCCCATCTTGAGGATCCTGGATTCGTTGTCTATGAGGAAAATGACACGATACAGGGATATCTGATAGTGGGTGATTTCGATGGCAAAGGCCATATTATGAGCATAGCAGTGGGCCCGGATTTTCGTAGGAAGGATGTGGGGAGCAAATTAGTTAAATGGTGTATGGAAACTCTGAATTTTTATGGTTATGACGAAGTTACACTTGAGGTGAGGGCGAGTAATCTTGCAGCTCAGGAATTCTATATTGCTAATGGTTTCCAGGAAAAAGAATTAGTAAAGGCTTATTACATTGATGAAGATGCTATTGTTATGGGGAAAAGGATAGATTTGGATTCATGATCTATCTATATGTTCATTTACCAAAGCGTCTCTGTCTTTTCTGGAAATCCCTGATTATTCGAATTATATCCAGCTTTCTCATTTTATACCAGTTCACATCTGAGAAATAGAGTTCTGAGTATACTGCCTGCCATATCAGGAAATCCGAGAGGTGTTTTCCACCTGATCGGATGAATATGTCGGGTTCATGTTTTACTTTCAGACGGGATTCGATGTCATTTTCTGTAATATCCTCGGGTTCCATTTTTCCGGCTTTAACATCAGAAAGAACTGATATCACTGCTTTTGTTACTTCTTTACGTCCGCCAAATCCTACAGAAAAGTATGCCAGCAAGCCATTACTTTCTTTCTTGCTGTGAAGTTCACCTTCTCCTGTATATACCTCAAATCCAACATCCTGGGGTAGCTTTTTGAGCATATTGTCAAGCATTGTAAGAAGCTTTTCTATCATTTCCGAGCGCAGTTGTTCTTCGGTATCCAGCACATCAATGTATATGCTTGTAATGCCGATACCCATCTGCTTGCACCACTGTATGTATTCCCTGAGCTTTACGAATCCACTGGTCTGGAGCAGATCACTTTCTGAAAGTACGAGGGATACATGTTTAGGTACTTTTTCCGGTTGCTTTAATATTTGGCCCAGAAGGTAGCTTTCATACAGGGATGTTGCAAGACTCATGTCTATTGGATAAGGATGTTTCGACTATAGTCTATATCTCATTTCGCGGTGGATACTATCTTTACGACATCTCCATTTTCTAGCTCGTGTTTTTCCCCAAGTCTCATCTTTGTTTTTGCGTTGACTGCATAGAGGAAGCTGTCACCAATATCGGAGTGCACCTTATATGCAAGGTCGTGTGCTGTTGAGCCTTTCTTCATGAGGAATGCATCCGGAAGCATTCTGTCGTTCTTATCGGTCCATTTGGCTTCATCCTCCACAGGATAAACGATTATCAGGTCAAGCACTTCAAATACCGCTTTGTTGATACACTCCTGTATTCCGGTTCCACCTGTTTTCTGGATAAGGCTGCGTACGTTCTCAAGACCTTTTATCTGAGCGGCTGAAAGTTCTTCCGAGGTGATGGCAAAGTCATCGTCTCCTGGATCATATTTGATGGCTCCTCCCTTTGATGCAGATCTGAGTGCAAGTTCTGCTGCTGCACTTGTGGGTACTACCATCTGATCGAGATCCATCAGTCCACTTACGTATTTGTCAGGTGCTACATCCATTTTATTGGCTGCTATTATCATGGGTTTGCTGATGGTGCGGATCATGTCACAAAGAATTACAAGATCTTCATCTTCCCATTTGATGTGATTTTTGTCAAGTTTGCAGTCTGTAAGGGCACAGATGACATGATATTCATCGACACCTGCTCCGGCAAGCTGGTCGGCAATGATGGCTTCGAGGCTGAGTCCTTCTGCCTGGATTTTGCGTGCCAGCTTTGTCCAGCTTCGTTTGAGGATGCTGAACATCCACATGGTGAGTTCACGGTTGAGGAAATCAATATCATCAAGTGGATCATGGTTGCCTAGGTCCACGGGGTTGCCTTCGATATCTGTTCCTCCAGAGGCATCGATAACGTGAATGATGGCCTGCGCCTGCCTGAGTTCGTCAAGGAAGGTGTTACCAAGTCCACGTCCCATGTGGGCATCGGGTACCAGTCCCGCAACGTCGATCAGCTCGATGGGTATGTAACGGATGCCTTCTACACATTGCCCGCAACGTTTTTCCTTTTCCAGACATGGGCACTCGGAGCGCACATAACTGACACCTTTGTTAGCGTTAATGGTGGTAAATGGATAATTTGCGATATCCACATCCGCCATGGTGGCGGCCTTGAAGAATGTGGACTTTCCTGCATTTGGTTTTCCTGCAAGTCCTATGGTCATTGACATGGTTTACTAATCCTTTTTGCAGGATTTAACTTTTATCGATGCCATCTCCACAAAAGACCCATATGTAATGTTCTACCAATAATCTTTATATCGGAAGAGTACATTAGGAAACGAACTCAGTGTCCCGGTAGGGTAGAGGATATCCTTGAGGCCTGCGGAGCCTTAGACCCGAGTTCAATTCTCGGTCGGGACGTAATTTTCACAGTTTAGTGCTGTAACACTTTCACTTCGCCTGGCAGTTCAATTTAAAGAATACTTGCGAAGTGACTCTTTTATGTCATCAATTTATGAGTATGAGAAAAATCTGGTTTCCATAGAGAAACGGATAAAGAATGCTGTTTATATTCAGGAGAATAAAGACCTGTTTTATAAGTTCCGCTCTGTTCTTTTTGCGGAAAGTTTTGCGGAAAGTTATTTTTAGTTCAACATATCTGGCTTCATGGATGGACCTGCATCCTGGGAAGGGTAATTCTGAAGCTTTCTTGTGGATCAATGTAGGGCAGAGGAATTATTGTGCTCAGATTCCATTTCTTCGACGACTGAATTTTCAGCAGTTGGTGAGCTGGTATCTGGTTCTATGTATTCGGGTTCTTCAGTTTCGTAATCGGATCCATTGTGCTCAGATTCCATGTCTTGTATAACGGGATCTTCAGCACATGATGAACTGCTATCTATTACACAGCCGCTTGTCAATATGATTAAAAGTAGGATTGTGAATAGTTTAAGTTTCATGATCGATTCCTTCATATTTTGTAGAGTTATATCAAAAAATTATCTAGTAGCAATATTCACAGGGTATTCTTGAAAAAAATTACTGTTTTCTGGATTTGATCAAGAATCCGAGAAGTTCATTGCTCAATGTTGTAAAAAGTAACATCTTCTCTTTTATTTCCTTTTCTGTCAATCCTTCTGATAGATACTGATCTATCTTGTCATAGATCTCTTGTGACAGTTCTGAGTATTCATTGGTATCTTTTCTGTGTTCCGAGATATCACCTTCAATGAGTGAAATGTTCTGCATTTCAAACAGCATTTGTGTTGACTTTGAAATAGTTCGCTTATATGAAGGTGGGATTTGGATGGCTTTTAGGTATGGACATTTTGAAATAACTGCAAGAATATCGGTGTTTGAAGGCCTAAATGCAATATGGATCATCTTTTCATTTTTGCTAATTGTATCAATCTCTTCTTTGGAACTTATAACTCTCATTTTCATGTTTGACACCCCTTTTTTGCTATATTACACAATAGTTGAAATTATTTAGATTTAGTGCATGGCTTCAACCGGTGTATTTCCAATGGAGATTTCAAGGTATAAAATCGGTATGTGTGTCAAGCGTGGCACACACGCCTTAATCGTGTACCTAAGGGAATGGAGGAAAAAAGCCAGATGCGCCGCGAAGCGGCGCAAGTGCTGGGTATGTAAAGTTTTAGAATTCCAGTGTTATTTTTTAGAAATCGCTATCGGGTGATTTTTGGAGAAAAGGAAATAGTGGTTTTTACAGTACCACGGTATAGATGGGTTGCAGTGGAAAAACTGGGGAATAACTCACTGAAAATAAACTGGTGATTTCCTTTTTGTGAAACTAAGAGGAAATATTTTTCCGCACCTTTAACAGATGCGAGTAAAACCGAGATTGTATAAAAGGGAAATCAAGTTTTTGTAGTATGTCGTTGGAAATCGCAAAAGTGTTACTCTGTGCATACTCGTATTAATTAGCTATCTGGGAGCACCTATCTTTTGATTACTTTGATAAATAGATGATCAAATATTTCTTAAAAAAAAGATTACTGACTATTAATCACTATTTCCTTTACTTGGTGGAGTGAGAATTACAGTTTCCTTTTATTGGCAGTTTAGGTGTGCTTCCATGAGAATATCCAGACAGAACCATCATAAAGACCTTCACAATCAGTGTCTTTATAGAATAGTCTCACCTGAGTATCATAAGCAAAGTACTGCACTGTGCTTGATATTTCCCTTTCGAAAAACTGACCAGATTCAGAGTTTACTATCCTGATTTTCTTAAACTCCTTGCCTTTAATCAGTTTGCTTTCTGATTGGTCAAAAACTCTCACTGTATTTGATTTTAAACCGTTTTCTTCCATATCATAGAATTGCGGATTTGTCTTAAGTATCAA
>Ga0206328_106_pt1 | contig 67236 bp, 59 predicted proteins | sample SalPonR1_A_D2_MG_FD_142664 | JGI IMG/M metagenome (GOLD analysis project Ga0206328, IMG submission 142664)
ATATAACTCTAAATGCGACTAAATCAATAACTGCATTCAGGTTTGAAACACTTGATCCAGCAGTTGTCGGAATAATTAACGAAAAGACAAAAACTGTTGCCTTAAAAGTGCCCTATGGAACAGATATCACAGCGCTTACTCCAACAATAAATCATACAGGAAAAAGCATATCACCGAATATTCGAGTAGAACAAAATTTTACAAGTCCGATTATTTACACAGTTACAGCTGAAGACAATAGTAGCCAGAATTATACTGCTAGTGTGGATATAGCCCCCGACACAAGAACAACTCTAGCAACTACCACCAGTGGAGGTGGAGGTGGCGGAGGAGGCGGTGGCAACACTGGAGAAACATACGAAAATATTGCGTTTAAGGATGTAAGCTCAATATTCATAGGAACAGGGAAGATAAATTTTGCATTCAACAGTGAAAGCAATGATATTCGCTACATAAGATTCGAATCATTGAAGAATGCAGGAAAAACAAGTACGACCATTGAAGTATTGCACGATACATCTGCACTTGTCAGCAGTGCACCAAAAGGTATTGTTTACAGAAATATCAATATATGGGTTGGTAAAACGGGTTATGCAACAGAAAGCAATATCTATGGCCCGGTAATTGGATTCAAGGTCAAAAAAGATTGGATCGAAATCCATGAGATTGATGTGGATAGCATCTCACTTAACCGATATGATGATGGAAAATGGAAACAACTTTCAACCAGCAATACAAACTCTGATGTCAAGAATCTCTATTTTGAAGCCAGAACTGATGGATTCTCATCTTTTGCTATCACAGGAGAATCAAGTGCTGAGAACAAATTGAATAGCCCATCTGACACACTATTTTCAACTGAGGATGATACATCAAATGTAAATAGTTCAGTAGAAAATATTACAAACCCAGATAAAACTCTTGATACATTGTCTGGATCTATATGTTTCCTTATATTATCTATAGTCTGCTTCCTTATTCGGAAGTAGTAATTTCTTTTTTATTTTAAGCACATAATCATAAAATTTATGAATTGGCGTTGTTGATACATATTTGCATAAATATATATTTCATATTACAGTAGGTAAATGTATATTGAAAATAATAAACTTGCACAATATAAAATCAAGGACGTTGGGTCATGCATATCAAAAACAAACTCCATATCAAGCTAATTTTAGTTCTTGCAATTATTTTAATTACTACATTAAACGCTTCAGGAAGATTAGATATCGAAGATAGTGATAGTAAGCTAATTCTACTGAAATCTGGATATATAGATACTAGCAGTACCATAAGATCAGATGAGCAAACTGATGAAGCCGCAAATACAAGTTATTCCACCCAATCTGTAATCAGTGCAGAAAAATACTATATTGTACAATTCACTGGGCCCGTACAAGAAGAATGGAAGCAGAACATAATTTCAAAAGGCGCTTTAATATTCAGTTATATTCCAAACAATGCATTTGTGTTCAGAATGAATGAAAATGTGATGATACAAGTTCAATCTTTGGAGTTTGTGAATTGGGTTGGAGAATACCATGCATCCTACAAATATGAACAGCAATTGACAAATAATGAAAATATGCATTTATCAGGAATTGAGCTCGATAATAATAACGTATACCACGTAGTCCTTTTTTCAACAGTGGATAATGAAGGAATAAGTACTTCCATCGGAAATATTGGTGGGACAATACTGTCCATATCAGGAAATGTATTGAAAGTACAAATCCCTGAAGATAAAATACCGGAAATTGCTTCTATAAATGGAATCAGTTGGATTGAAAAATATACACATCCAACATTGAACAATAATATAGCTGCAGGTATAGTCAACATAGATACTGTACACAACACTCATGACTTAAACGGCAGTGGACAGATCGTGGCTGTTTGTGATAGCGGACTTGATACAGGTGTAAATAATAACACGATGCATGCAGACATATATGGAAGAATAATAAACATCACTGACCTTTCAAATGATGGAAGTGCTGCGGATCAATATGGACATGGAACCCATGTAACTGGATCGGTACTTGGAAATGGTTCCCTTTCTGGTGGAAACTACAGTGGAATGGCACCTGAAGCACAACTGGTATTCCAGGCAATTGGTAATGACAGCAATCTTGTATTTTTGCCCGGTAATTTAAATGAAGTGTTCCAGCCAGCATATGACGATGGTGCAAGAATACACACCAATAGTTGGGGAAGCTCTTCAACTGGAGAATATACTGTTTATTCACAGCAAGTTGATCAATTCATGTGGAGCCATCCTGACATGCTCATTCTTTTTTCAGCAGGAAATGATGGAACTGACCAAGACGGAGATGGAGTCATCAATAATGATTCTTTGGGTTCACCAGGAACTGCAAAGAATTGCCTAACCATTGGTGCTTCAGAGAACTACAGACCTTCCATTAATACTACTTACTATGATCTATCAACCTCATTATTCCCAATAAATCCTATCAAAGACGACTATACAGCTGATGATATTGAAGGTATCGTTGCATTTAGTAGCCGAGGACCAACAGATGATGGAAGAATCAAGCCGGATCTTGTTGCACCAGGAACATATATAGCTTCCACAAGATCAAGCGTGAGCAGTGTTAAACACTGGGGAATAATTGATCCAAACTATATTTACATAGGTGGAACAAGTATGTCCACACCTATTACTGCCGGTTCAGCCGCTGTTGTCAGACAATATTATACTGATGTTGAAAATATAACTAATCCAAGTGCAGCTCTTTTGAAGGCTACATTGATAAATGGGGCATACGACATAAGTCCCGGGCAATATGGGACAGGAGCATTCCAGGAAATATCCAACAAACCAGACTATTCACAGGGTTGGGGACGTGTGGATGTCGAGAATTCAATATATCCACGTAGTAAAACAATTCAATATTTTGACAGTATACCATTGAATTACAGTGAATCCTGGAATACAAGTTATAATATCCCAAGTTCATCAGAACCATTTAAAGTGACACTTGTATGGACTGATTATCCTGGAGATGCTGCTGTAGTTCCACAACTGGTAAACAACCTTGATCTAATCGTAACTAACCCCAATGGTACATATTACGGAAATGACGGACCAGATGCTATCAACAATGTTGAAGCAGTAGAATTATCGCATACTGTTGCTGGTAATTATACAATAAAAGTAAATGGAACGAATGTTCCACAGGGTCCTCAGAACTTTTCACTTGTTGTTACCTATGAAGATTCTGATGTATTCCCATATCATAATTCATATACCAACAACAGTACAACTGCTGTTTCTATTAATCTTACACATACCAATGGTATCAATGTGAGTTCTGTTGCTATGCTAATCGATGAGGCAACAGTAATACATTCCGCCCAAAGCATAGATGGCGGTTACAAGATAGAGAATCTGACAGCACAACCATACTCTGAAGGATATCATAATGTTTCTGTCAATGCACTGACAAACTTCAGTGAGCAATTGAACCATAGCTGGACTTTCTATGTTAGTGCTGAGCAAAACATAATAACTATACAAGGACTTCAGGAAAATTCGGTAAAACAGGAAGAAGTCTTTGACATCAATATTAGTAACAGAAAATCATGCGACTTCTGGTATAATGTGAATAATGGAACCAATTCCACAGAAGAAGATACATTCTCATTCAATGCTACCTTAAACCTGACTGAAGGAAACTACAACATAACAGTTTATGCACAGGACATAACAGGATTTATCAATTCCAGCCTTGTGAACTTTACAGTATTTACAAGTCAAGCTGAAATTGATTCACCATCATCTGACACAATATATTATCTGCCAAGCAACAGTTTTGCACTGAACGGAACTTGTGGAATTGCGACAAATGTTTCAAGCTTTGTGAACGATGCAATTACAAACGCATCCTATCCAGTATCAAATGGAATATTCAATCTCAGTAGTGTTCCACTTGAGAATGGAACAAATACCATTAACATTACGTCAATATTCAACAATTCACAGAATGATCATTTCAGCTCCAATACAAGCATTTACTTAAGTCTTGGAGATACCATCAACACCACTGGTAATGATGAAGCAATACTTCAGGTTCCAGGAATGGACACAAACATAACCCAGCCTGTACTTGACTTCAATATTACAGGAACATCTGCAAATCCAGGAAATGTTTCTGTTGCCATCATAAGAGGAAGTGAAGCAGGAAATGGTTCAATTATTACCAGCCCGATAATCAACACCAGAATCCTCAATGAATCAGATGCTGATTACCTGCATCAGTTTGGAATGGATGTATCACTAACACTTGGATATGATAACACTCGTGCAAACAATACAGACAAACTTGTGATCGCATATTACAATGACACTGCAGGAGAATGGGTGCCTTATAGAAGTACTGTAAACACCACTGGAAAAGCAGTAGCTGCAAATATAACTCATCTGGGCACCTACATAACTCTTGAAGATAACACAGCTCCAATAGTAAGTAGCCTTTCAGGAGCTGCCACTACTTCTTCAGTCACACTAACATGGCAAAATTCAGATGATACTGAATATGTCGAAATTTGGAGAAATGGAGCATTTTTAACTAACAGTACACTTTTACAAATTACAGATAACGGACTTTCTCCTAGTGCATCATATGAATACAGTCTCAAAGCTATCGATTATGTTGGAAATATTGGAAACTGGTCTAACCTAACAGTATCAACCAGCACACAAACTACCACAAGCAGCGGCGGAGGCGGTGGCGGTGGAGGTAACACCGGAGAAGAGTATGAGAATATCTTATTCAAAGACGTACTCGTAGTCTATGCTGGAAAAGATTCAGCGGTCGAATTCGACTTTGATGATGAAAAGAACGATATTGAATTCATCAAGTATTACTCACTAAGAAATTCAGGAAAAATTAGCACAACTATTGAGATCCTAAAAGATACTTCAGCACTTGTAGGAACCCCAGCTCCGGAATCAGTATATAGAAACCTGAATATATGGCTTGGCAAGACCGGATACGTTAATGACGTAAATCTCAGAGATCCTGTAATCGGATTCAGAGTGAAGAAGGAATGGTTGAGTGAACAAAATATCGACCTTAGATCTGTACTCCTTAGAAGGTACAATGAAGGAGCATGGGAAGAGCTTCCAACCACCGGAACAAGAGAAGATGATACGTACTTCTACTTCGAAGCAAGCACACCTGGATTTTCACCTTTTGCAATAACAGGAATATCACTGAATAAACCAGTGGAAGAAAAGGAAAATGATGATCCCTCCCTGAGCTCAGACGGCATAAAGCTCCCTGAGTCAGAGGATGAAGAAAGTGAAGAAAGCGAAAGCATACCACTTATAGGACCTCATTTTACAGTATTAATATTAACAATTGCTGGCATTTTGAGAAGACAGCAAAATTAATATTAAACTGCTAACCTTTAAAGACCGGAGATATTCAAATTGAAAGGAACAGTCCTTGGTATAGAAGGCACTGCATGGAATCTCAGTGCAGCTATTGTAAATGAGAAAGAAGTTGTTGCAGAAGTTACCGACACATACAGACCAGCAACAGGCGGAATACATCCTCGTGAAGCTGCACAGCACCATGCTAAATATGCATCATATGTTGTGAAGAAAGTCCTAAAGGAATCTAAAGAAAAAGGCATTGATCCACAAGAAATAGATGCAATTTCATTTTCACAGGGCCCGGGACTTGGTGCATGTCTGCGTACAGTGGCAACAGCAGCTCGTATGCTTGCTATAAGTCTTGATAAGCCACTTATAGGTGTGAACCACTGTCTTGCACATATTGAAGTAGGCCGTTGGATGACACCTGCAACTGATCCAGTCACACTATATGTTAGCGGGGCGAATTCCCAGGTACTTGCATACAGACGTGGCAAATACAGAGTATTTGGAGAAACATTGGATATCGGCCTTGGGAATGCATTTGATAAATTCGCAAGGAACGCAGGAATCAGCCATCCCGGTGGTCCGAAAATAGAAGAGTTGGCCAGGAATTCAACTAATTACGTACCCCTGCCTTATGTTGTAAAAGGAATGGATTTTTCATTCTCGGGTCTTTCAACAGCAGCCAGTGAGGCACTTAAAAAACACTCCCTTGAAGATGTATGTTATTCACTTCAGGAAACTGCTTTTGCAATGGTGGTGGAGGTTACCGAGCGAGCCCTTGCACATACCGGTAAAAATGAAGTTTTGCTTGGTGGTGGAGTCGGAGCTAATATGCGACTTCGGGAAATGCTGGACATAATGTGTGATGAGCGTGGAGCTTCGTTCTACGTTCCTGAAAAAAGATTCATGGGAGACAATGGAGCCATGATAGCATATCTTGGGCTTTTGATGCATGATTGCGGAAATGCTATAAAAATAGGAGATTCACATGTTGATCCCAATTTCAGACCCGACGACGTTATAGTTAACTGGATCAATGAAGTCTCAGTGGAGGATAAGGATGTACCTTACTAGTGGAGCTGAGGCTAGGGTAAGGCTAGAAGGCACCACAATTATCAAGGAAAGAGTGCCAAAGAGATATAGACTCATAGAGCTTGATAACAGAATCAGGAAAGAAAGGACACGAGCTGAAGCACGCCTTTTATCTGAAGCAAGGCGAGCAGGCATCCCAACTCCTGTAATTTACGATGTTGATAATTATGAAATAAAAATGCAGTACATAGATGGAACTGCATTAAAGCATGTAATAAATGATAAGCTGAGTGAGAAATTAGGAGAGCTTGTTGGTAAATTGCACATGGCAGAAATTATTCATGGCGACCTTACAACATCAAATCTAATGCTTTTTAACAATAAGATCTACATGATAGATTTTGGCCTGGGATTCATAAACTCAGGAGCTGAAGCCAGAGGTGTGGACATACACGTACTTTTCCAGACATTTATTAGCAGTCATCAAGATCATGAAGCACTTAGCAATTCATTCTGCAAGGGATACAGACAGGTTTTTGCTGAGGCAGATGAAGTGATTGAAAGAGTTAAGCAAATAGAGAAAAGAGGAAGATATGCGTAAAATTGTTTTTGTCACAGGTAATCAAGGGAAGCTCAAAGAGGTTCAGGAGATATTGGCCACAAAAGGTATTGAAGTAGTCCAGAACAAAGATGGATATCCGGAATTGCAGGAAGATGAACTTGAGCCAATAGCGGCTTATGGAGCAAAGCTTACGTCAGAAAAACTTGGAATGCCAGTAATAGTAGATGACTCCGGATTATTTATCAAGGCACTCAATGGTTTCCCAGGGCCTTATTCTGCTTTTGTGGAAAACAAACTTGGGAATCAAAAAGTGCTGAAGCTCATGGAAAATGAAGAAGACAGAACTGCTACATTCAGATCGGTCATTGGGTTTTGTGAACCTGGAAAAGAACCATTGACATTTACAGGTAATGTCCGGGGAAATATTGATTTTGAAGAAAAAGGTAGCGGTGGTTTCGGATACGACCCTGTTTTTGAATATAACGGGAAGACTTTTGGGGAATGGGGAGATGAAGAAAAAAATAAAGTCTCACACAGAAGACAGGCGCTTGATAAATTCCTTGAATGGTTGCAATAAGGATGAAATAATTGAAATACAACTGGATTCCTTCCTAAGGGATACAAGAGGTATAGACACAATCGCCATGAAAATGGTCTTTTACCTTGCCATCACAGGAACTATTTTACTTCTTGTTACAGTCTCATGGGGAAACATATCCCCTTATTTTGACAGGAGCAGCACTGATGAACAGATCAAAGATGCTGCCATTGAACTTTTATCAATTCAGAATGGATATGCCAGAGATTTGAGGGACAGCGCAGCCATCCAGGGTTCCACATGTACAATTGAGCTTTCACTCTCGGAAAATATAAAATATCTGGCCTTAGGAATTGATCCTGACCCTGATTCTAATGGAAACTTAACAGATTCTACATGGAAAATGGAAAATAATACTATACTCATCCAATATAGAAATGGGGAAAAAAATCGTTTTTTAATTAGTGGAGAAGATATCCGATTCAGAAATGGAATTGTTGACCATAACGACAAATGGAATCTGAATTATTCTGAGAAAAATATAGTTCAAGGAATAGTTATAGAAGAACCAGTTAATGGAGAATTTGTATTTGAACTAATACAAGATACTAATGGAAAATACACATTATCCCATTTCTAATTAGATAAAACCAGAACTAAAATTGATCAAATAAAAAATAGATGTGGTAAAGTATCAGTATCGCAGAGATACGAACTTTTTATCGAAGTAAGCACCTGGCGTTGTGAAATCGAATATAACAAGTGCACCTGCTTCCGGTCTTACCTGGAAAGATACTTCAGTTCTTGGAGAGAGACCATCATATTCAGAATCATCTACCCCAAATACTTTCCTAATATCAACAACTACTTCCATAATATCACCAGTTCTCAATACCGGTTGCGTTGCTTTGAAAGTACTTTGATCGCGTATCCTTACAGGCTCGACTGAGAAATACTCAGCAGTTGGCTTGTGCGTATCATCATTTTCATCACTCGTGTCATAACGAACATTAGCCACATGGGCACCATCTGAAAGATAAATAATTAACTGGGAAAGGTCAACATCTTCACTACCAGGACCTAACGAAACAGATATGTGAAGTTTGCTTATTTCACCGTATTCAAGAGTATCATCTACAGTTATCACACCATTTGTAGTAGTAGTACCATCATCAACAACAAAATTATATGAACCTGCTGAAGTGAAACGATCTTCATAGTAAGAACCATCCTCTACAGAACTGTTTAACCCATTTACAGAAACATTAAAATTGCCAGATTCAGATATCCATTCTACCATAGCACCTCGATGGATACTTAAATTTGTAGGAGAGACCACACCATCAGTAACCGTTACTGTAGAATATATTCCACGTTCCCCATCAACACGATCAACACGCATATTAGATGCGACTTCTCTTGTGGTTTCCTGTCCGGTCTGTGAAGCTTTTTGCTGTAAAACACCGGAAGTCTTAATCAATAAAGCGGATGCTACAGCAGCCACTAATACCATTGAAATGAATATGATCAAGGTACCTATACCTACCTGTGCACGGGTGTCCCTGTGCATTGCCATCTTCTGATTTGCTTTCGTGCTATTCCCTCATCAAATTGTAGCAATCGTGTAACAGAAATAGATTATAATTGATACTATATTAATTCTATTACTAAATATATTTTGAAATTGCTCTAGATATAACAAGACGGAAAACATTCATTTCCGGAAGTTATATGCTATTACTATAATATAACATATATAATATATATAATATTCCACTCTTGGTATTCAATTGCGAATAAGATTCAAAAGAAGAACAATTTTCAATATTCTTCAATTAATATTGCCCGAGCTGGAGAAGCATCGCATCCCATTAATTTTAAAGGAAGACAAACGAATTCATAAATTCCTTCTTCAACTCCATTAAGATCCAGATTCTCAATTATACAGATATTATTTTTTAAAAGCAAATGATGATTTGGGAGAGCATGATCATATTCAGGATCAATTGAAAGCATATCAATACCAACAGTTTTGAATCCTGAATTGACAAACCATTGCCCCAATGTTCCATCGAAAAATATATTTGAACGCTGAGTTTCAGAATCCATCGATAATGATTCGGAACATGATGTTTTAAGCAACAATATAGCAGCTTTCTCTTTCTCGTGTGCAGCCACTCGTTCTAAATGAGATTCCACAACATTGCCTGAAATCACCCTATTCAGATCACCAAGGTCAAGTACCAGTGCCTTGCCATAAAAGTTATCAAGTGCTATTGTGTTGATGCTTGCCCCTCCTTCAATAATATGAGATGGGGCATCAATATGCGTACCTGTATGTGTACCCATGCTTATTTTTGAAACAGCAAAACCATCATGCACAATAGAAGATGATCCTTTGAACGATGGTATAGGATCCCCGGGACAAATTGGCATATCCGGCGAGATACAAACTGAAATATCAATTATTCTTTTAGCCATAAAATAGCCTTAAAATAACATAGGTCATTCCAGAAAACGAAGAGAATTATTCAGAACTGATTCTGCCTCTGATTCGGATAGACCTGATCCCATTGCTACTTTTCTTGCAAAATCACTAGTTATAAGATCTCCCGGACTATGAGCATCCGTATCAACTACAAGTGTAGCACCAAGTTCCATGCCAATCTTAGCCACATATCCATTAGTCCTATTATGCCCATTTCTTGCAGTTATCTCAAGGCAAACATCATTATCAATGGCTTTCTCAACTTCATCATCAGTTATAAAACCGGGATGTGCAAGAATGTCAACATCTTCACACTCAACTGCAGCAGCATTTGTACCTGCTATAACTGGTTCATTTATGGTTTCACCGTGGACTATAACTACCTCAGCACCCATTTTTTTTGCCATTGATGCCAGAGGTGCGATCTTTCGAGGAGGAACATGAGTTATTTCCACACCTGCAAATACAGTTATTTCAAGTTCTTCTTCCAAATACTTAGCTTTCTTGACATTGCTAAGTACATGTTCAACATTGGAATAATCTACGTGGTCGGTAATACCAATGGCTCTGTAACCATGTACTACAGCTCTTCTTACAAGTTCACTTGGAATCAATTCTCCATCACTGAAGATGGTATGAGTATGCATATCTATCATCATGACACCTTACCAGAAGCCAGTAGCTAATCGTAAAAACAATTAGCATACCTATGCGCTCCAATTACATAAATCAATTCGTAAGAATACAGACTAAAATATAGCAATTGAGAAAAGAACACTTAAAGACTCTTGTATGCACGGGCAATATTTTTAATCACGCCATCATGCTCTACCGGATACTTATCCATTGTAAAAACTGCTAATGCTGCGTGATAGGAAGATACTGACTTTTCAATATTCAATTCTTTATCTTCCAGCTTTGAAATTTCGAAATAGGCATTACCAAGATTGTTTTTTACTGTTGCATATTCCATTGGATGAGATTCAACTGTAAATACACTTAGGGCATTGTTGTAAGCTATTATTGAATTGTTAATCTCAGCAGCAACATCCTTTCTCCCTGTTTCGTATTTCGATAATTCCAGATGCACATTCCCCAGATTGTTTTGTACCCCTGCATATTCCGTTGGATAAACGTCCACCCTGAAAACACGTAGAGATTCGTCATAAAATTCGATTGATCTTAAAAGGTCACTTGAATTCCCAACGTTATTGCCTCTTTTACGATACGCATTCCCAAGCTTATTGTTCACAGATGCAAAATACAAGGAGTCACTTGCAATAGAATAATATCCAAGAGATTTCTCGTAAGAGTCTATAGAAAGATCCAGATCATCTGCTTCATAAGTGAGTGCATAAAGTTTCAGATAAGAATCGCCAATGTAAGATGAAATTAAAGAATGTTCAGCTGGGTCTTTTTTTTCACTGAAAAACTGCAAAGCCTGATCATAAGCACTCAGGCTATTCCTGATGTTCACAGAAGCATTTTCATAAAATGATATTTCATAATAAGTCCTCCCACGCTGATAATGATTTATCCCATATTCTTCAGGGTACTCACTTGACGATATCATACTGAATACATTATTATAGATAGTCAGTGCTTCATCAAAATTGTTCTGTTTTCGAAATATTCCAGCCTGATGCCATTGTAATTCAATTTCTTCAAGGGTCTTTTGTTTTTGCATATACCCATTTAGAAAAAAAGAACCTGAACCTACTATAATAATAAATACAAAAAAGAGAGCTACTCGCTCAGATGTTTTTTTGGGAATAATATTGGGAAATGACATTTATTCAAAATACTCCTAAAATAATGGAGATAAATTACTCCAAATATTATTCGAGCAGCAACTTAAGTAAGTACTTTAGTTAAGTATAAACTAATATAAAAAAGAACGTACTTAAAATAGAAAATATAAAAATATAAAAAAAGAAGTATCAATTAGTGTTCTTTTTAAGAACTTCTGCAAATGCGAAATTAGGTTTCACATCGGTTATCTTTATATTGACTTTGTCACCAAGCTCAACATCTTTCACAAATACGACAAAGCCATCAACTGTCGCTACCCCATCGCCATCCGAGCCAATTTCTGTGATCTCAACATCAAATTTGTTTCCTTTTTTCAATGGAGCAGAAAGGAACTTCTTACCAATGACATATATCTCAGCACTTTGTGAACGGGAAGCTTTTGGCGAATACGATTTTGTGAATGCAAAATTACGACTCAATTTATGAACAAAGCCATCGAACATATCACCCTGGAATACTTTCGCAACAAAGTGACCACCTGGTTTTAAGATCTTTATAGCACATTCAAGAGCGCAAGTGGTAAGATCGATCGACCTTGCATGATCAAGGCTCCAGTTGCCTGAAAGATTAGGAGCAGCATCACATATCACAACTTCAACACCATCTTCACCTACTTTTTTAAGTATTTTCTCAATTGTCCTTTCAGAAGTCATGTCACCTTTTATAGTCTCAATACCTTCTATAGGAGCGATACGCTGCAAGTCAACACCAATTATATGACCATCTGTCAGCTGTTTGGCAACCTCTAGCCAACCACCTGGTGCAGCTCCAAGATCTACAATTGAATCACCTGGTTTTATAAGTTCATGTTTTTCGTTGATCTGGAAAAGCTTATAGGCTGCCCTTGAACGAAAACCATCTTCTTTAGCTTTCCAGTAATAAGTATCCCGCTTACCATCCTTATTTTTCCGGTAATTGCCACCTTTACGAACTCTTGCCATATGGACTACCAAATAATATCCAAAGCTCAAATATCTTGTGCCGACCTCAATTGCTCAATTTTTTTACTTACAAGCTGTAAATCATTGTCCACTGAGCTCATTCCATCTGGAAGCCAGAAATCAAAATCATAATAGAGATTTAACAGTGTACTATACCTAAATTCTATTTTTGAAAACTCAGATGTATCGATATTTCGATCACTAAATGAATCAACTTTCTCATCCAGGTGCTGCACCCTTCTCTTCAGGTTTCTACAGAACCGTTTTGATACGCTGCTAAGATCAATTTCCCTTTTTGATAGTTCAAGAGCATCTATTACTTCACTCAGTTCAAATGGAATATCAGGAAACGCATTCGGACCTGCTATGTAATAAATATCCTCACTTTGCACAGCATCCTTTACTTCCTCTGAGCTTATCATTTCCAACACATGCTCATCAACAGACTCATTACACACCTCCTCTATGCATTCAAAAGAGGGAGATTCCTCTTTTTTTGTAAAGTAAAGCTCTTTTATAACAGATTGGACCTCATCTAAGGTCAAAGCACCCATAGCATCCACAATACCTGAAAGTTCTTCTTTTGTAAGCATCGAGCCACACCTCATAGTTTATACCTTCTGGAAAGATATATCTGTTTTAGTACATCTTCTGGTGGATGTTTTTCGATACGAATATCTGCATTTGAGTATAATGTTGGAATGTTCAGGTCAATATCCTTGATAATAAGATTTGCAAGGTTCTGATCCCCTCCAATTACCAAATAATCAAATTCCTGTCCTGGATCAGTGATAATATCCCGGAGAGACTCACGGACCTTCTCTGCATGATGAACGATCTCCTCATCCCGCAGACGCTCGAAACGTCTCTGACTGAAACCTCCTTTTCCATGTTTGGATTTCACATTGCTTCGGGTAAGATCATGGGAATCCATGTGTTGAGAATCCAGAGAATAGCCCACAAATGACTCACCTGCATGGGCTACTAAAATACAAACGGATAATTCATTTGATATTATACTGGATAATTGCTCTGTATTAAAGTTTGACCCCATGTTCCATTTGGACAGTTCAACAGGTAAAGGAGGAATTATGACCTCATTTATTAGATTCTCACGGTCATAAAAAAGTACAAAACCATTTTGTGATTCGATCTTTTCTAAAAGGTACAGAGTATTTGCATCAATATAACGGTCCACAGCTTCGTTGGCAAAAATACCTGAAATAGAAGCCCCATTGCGAACATACAATGTCAGGAATCTTGCATCTGGAGATCTAATTGAAGACAGAGTTGAAATATAAGCTTGCATTCTGCCAAGAGAGAGATTATCCACGTAATGGAAAGATAACTGGTCAGAGCATTTCTCTTTGCTTTTTTCAAGTTCATGCTCAAGTGTATTAATACGAGATTCAAATGATTTAAGGGATTCTTCTGCATTTTGCTTTGCAGCCACTGCCTTTTTCTCATTTGCAGCAGAGCGTTCCAGTTTAGTGCGACATGCCTTAAGGTCGAGCTCCAGCTCGACCATATGTGACTGGAATTTATTGACCTGCTCTTCGAGCTTCTCTTTACCAGTATATTTGTTGAATAGAAAACTTACATTTTCAACAACTTTTTCCTTTTTGACCATTTCATGGAAATAGACACCTACTAAATAAAAAATCTCCCATTCGAACCATGTAACACTACAATGATATAATCAGAAAACTAGAGAGTATCCAATCAATTGAACAAAAAATAGAAAAGAAAAAAAGAAGAATCAGGCATCCATCGCAAGACGGAAACCTATTGTTCCTGCACCGTCACGTGAATCCTGTTTGTTACGGGATTGCTGATTCCAGAGCTTTTTCAAAGTTTGTCCAACTTCCACCTCTGACAACTCTAAGTGTACCTTCGCCCTTTTCTATTGCACGGCCATCTTCATATGAAGTCTGATATCCATCAACACAGCTATCCTCCACATATTCCATGACGTTTCCATGCATGTCATAAAGTTCCATGGGTTTGCGATTTTTCCACCAACATTTTGCAGCCTGTAATTTGCCTTTTCCTGCCCATTGAGCTTTTCTATAACTTCCTGAACCTCATTCCATGAAACACTTCCCACAGGCTGGTCCTCACCTTTTGAAGCAGACTGATTGCTATCCATTATTGCTACCCACTGGTTCTGGATTACCCCATACTTGCCTATATATCTATTCTGTTCGAATTTTGCGGATATTCTTTTTCAAAATATTCGAAAGCATCATTGTTAATGGAGCTATTGGAACTATTATGGAAACAGCCAAATCTCAGATTTATGAATGTAATGAGAAAGATAAAAAGCATGGAACGAATAACCATTAGCTTAAATTTACAAGTAATGTGTATACAGCATAGATAGAACTTTGCTCATCCACCCTCTTTAAATACTAAAAATCCACTTATCTTATCAAAAAAGGACAAAATATGCCAGTTATTCCTAATGAACACCCAACTATCTGGATAAAATCCACAAGGTCAGAATCATTGAAAGGCAAGACCATTGTACTTGCAGTTACAGGCAGCATTGCTGCTGTACGAAGTATTGAGCTTGCACGGGAATTCATACGCAGGGGAGCGGATGTTCATGCAATTATAAGCAAAGCTGCCAGAGACATTATCAATCCAATGGCTCTGCATTATGCCACGGGAAACGAAGTCATCACAGATATTACTGGAAAAGTGGAGCATGTGGAATTCTTTGGAAATATGGGCAGAGCAGACCTTTTGCTCATAGCACCTGCAACGGCTAACACAATTAGCAAAGTAGCATCCGGGATAGATGATACCCCGGTAACGACTTTTGCCACCACAGCGATAGGAGCAGGCAAACCGGTGATGATAGTGCCTGCAATGCATGAAGATATGTACAATCATCCAGCCCTCCTTGAGAACATCGAAAAAGTAAAAGGCTGGAAAATCGATCTTATTGGCCCAAGGATCGAGGAAGGCATAGCTAAGATCGCATCAAATGATGACATAGTACTTGAAGTGGAAAGAAAAATAGGCGATAACTCACTTTGCGGAAAGAAGATATTAATTACAAGCGGTGCAACTGCTGAGCCAGTCGATCCCATTAGAATTATGACAAACAGAGCATCCGGCAGAACTGGAATTGTACTTGCCCTTGAAGCATATCGTAAAGGAGGGGACGTCACTATTGTCCACAGAAATAAGATGGAAACTGGAAATATCAAAAATATGTTTGCCGAAAGTGCAGAGCAGATGACAGATGCAGTGCTTAGCGAGCTCAAAAAAGGATACGACCTATTGATAAGTGCTGCTGCAATCTCTGATTATACCCTTGATACAGCAGGTTCCAAGATAAAATCAGGTCAAGATCTGACAATCTCATTCAAGCCAACACGTAAACTCATAAAGGAATCCAGAAAAGCATATCCTGAGCTGAAAATAGTTGGATTCAAGGCAGAAGCTGGAATTGAAAAGGATGAGCTTCTGAAAAGAGCAAGGAAAACTCTTGATGACACAGAACTCGATATGATAGTGGCAAATGAGGTCAGCGAGAAAGGAATGGGAACTGAGGATAATAATATTCACATAATCCATGCAAATAAGGATGAGACCATGAGTGTTTCAGGTTCTAAGAGCAAGATCGCAATTGAGCTTATAGATGCTATAGTAAAAATATTCCCTGAGGATAAACATTGATTCCCGATGGAATGCAAGGAATTATACTTAGTGCAAAAGCATTTGCACCGGCGCATATAACTGGTTTTTTTGAAACACATCAACATAGTAATCCTGTAATGAAAGGTTCTACAGGTTGTGGTATTGTGCTCAATTCAGGTGTTGAGACCACAGTTACTATTGGAGAAGATATAAAGAAAACAGATATATCACTCAATGGAAAAGCTGTTTCCGGAAGCACCGTAGCCACTGTTATTGAAATGATAACGGACATTCCAGTAGCAGTACATTCTCAGGCAAATATACCCGTGGAATGCGGTCTTGGAGCATCAGGTGCCGGTGCCCTAAGCACATCCTATGCATTGAACGAGGCATTGTCCCTGAATCTCACTGCAAATAAACTAAACGAAATTGCACACGTCGCTGAAGTGAAGAACAGTAGTGGACTTGGAGATGTAGCAGCTCAGAACATCGGCGGAATTGCTATCAGGAATTCGCCTGGTGCACCGGATATTGCCAGACATGACCGAATACCATGCCCTGAGATAGATGTTTATTGTATTGTTCTTGGAGAGCTTCCAACTGATTCTGTGCTTGGAAATGAAGAAATGGTAGGCAGAATAAATCTAGCTGGAAGAAAAGCTATGAATGAACTCATGAAAGCACCCAGCGTAGATAATTTCATGTCATGTTCAAAGACCTTTTGTACAGAAACGGGACTTGCAAATGAAAAAGTCATAGATATTATTGAAGCCGTTGAGTCTATAAACGGTATGGCATCACAGGCAATGCTTGGTAATACTGTTTTTGCGATATCCAGTACAGCAACAAAGGAATTGCTCGAGCACACACTTTCTGAATTTGGAAATGTACTTCATTACAAGACAAATTCTACCACTGTAAGACTCATATGAGCGAAAGTCTATTTATGATATATATTGTATAGCTATTCAGAATTTTTTAATAATTCCAGGAGGAATAAACAAAATGGTAATGGACGACGGATGGGATCCCAAACCACCAAAAGGTGGACCGGATATCCCGATAAAAGAAATACCTGAAATATTCACCAAAATATTCAGGTCCCTTGCAATTGTTTTTGTAATACTGATATTGTTTTCAGTAATGTTCGGTTCTCTCTTTGTTTCTGTTGGAGCAGGAGAAGTAGGAGTAAAGTTCAACCAGTTTGGCGGAGTTGAAGGAGACGAACTTGGCGAAGGTTTGCATATCGTACCTCCATGGGTAAGTGTGACCAAGTATTCAGTACAAAGTGAAACTTATACCATGAGCTCGAAGACATCCGAAGGTCAGATAGTCGGAGATGACCAGATACAGGCACTTACACAGGAAGGTCTGACACTTGGAATGGACATCACAGTCAGATACAGAGTTATTCCGGATTATGCAAGCAACATCCACCAGAAACTTGGTATGAACTATGCTGAAAAAATCATTCGCCCAACGATAAAATCAGCCATTCGAGAAGAAGTATCCAGTAAGAAAGCTCTTCAGGTATATGGAGAGGAAAGACAACTTGTTGCTGGAGAAATGCAGGAGAACATGGAAAAATCATTGCAAAAGGACGGTATAATCGTTGAAGAAGTACTTCTCCGAAATGTTGTTTTGCCAACAAGAGTTGCGGAGGCTATCGAGTCTAAACTCCAGGCTGACCAGGATGCTCAGAGAATGGTGTTCGTGAAGCTGAAAGAAGAACTTGAAGCTGAGAGAAAGATCATTGAAGCCAACGGTCATGCAAATGCAACTGTTGCAAGAGCACGTGGTGAGGCTGAAGCATTGGGCATCATCAACGCGGAAATTGCAAAGAATCCGAAGCTTATCAACTACAAGTATATTGAGATGCTTCAGGGCCAGGAAATTCAGACAATGATAGTTCCTGCAGACCAGGGATTGATACTGGATACTGGAAATTAAAAAAATAGATCTGGAGGAAAATAGATCAATGACAGATATTCCCAAAGACCACCCCCGATATGAATCCCTTATTGCACGGGAAAAAATTGTTGAGGGAATAAAAATGGGAATCACAAGCCAGCAGGGACTTGTTGCCCAGGGAAGAGGAGAGTCCTTCGACTACCTGCTTGGGGAAAAGACCACAAGATCAGCAGCCATTGCAGAAAGGGCTGCTGTGGCTCATATTCTTCTTGCAGAAAATCCTGTTCTTTCAGTAAATGGAAATACAGCAGCGCTAGTGCCTGAAAGTCTTGTAGCTCTTGCAGATATTTCCGGAGCTACGCTTGAAGTGAACCTTTTTCACCGTACTGCTTCACGCGTACACAAGATCACCCAGCTACTGAAATCCCACGGAGCAGGTAAAGTACTCGGCGGAAAAGCTGAGAAAAGACTTGATCTGTCCCACGACAGGGCAATAGTTGATCATGAAGGTATCTTCAGTGCCGATGTTGTACTGGTCCCATTGGAAGATGGTGACAGATGCCAGAAGCTGATGGAAATGGGAAAAACTGTCATTACAATCGATCTTAATCCTCTCTCAAGAACATCACTTTCTGCCACTATTAGTATAGTGGATAATGTGACAAGAGCATTGCAGAATATGATAGAGTTCACAAAGGATATGAAAGCTGAGAAAGAGGAGAAACTCCTAAGCATCATTGAGGAATACAACAACAATATGATTCTTTCAGATACACTTTACAACATTGAAGAAAAGCTTAAAAGCGATGCAAAGAGCAGAGGCATCTAATGGACATCATTGAAAAAACGAAGACTTTTGTTGCGGAAGTGCTGGAAGGCGAGCCCAGTAACCATGACATATCACACATAGAACGTGTGGAAAACATGTGTATCCGCATCCAGAGCAATGAAGGCGGTGATCTGAAAGCGCTACGTCTTGCAGCACTGCTACATGATGTGGGCATAGTCAGGGAGCATGAACAAGGAGGAGACCATGCAGAATACAGTGCTGAGATAGCACAGGATTTCCTTTCTGAAAATGATATTGATAACGTTCTGATAGATCATGTTGTATCCTGCATTCGGACTCACAGGTTCAGCCGGGGTATGATTCCTGAATCTATCGAAGGACAAATTCTACAGGATGCGGATAGGATTGATGCCCTGGGTGCTGTGGGGATTTTCAGATCACTGCTTTCAATGGGAGCCTTGCGAGGATTAAAACATGCTTCGGGCATGATAAAAGAAAGTTCCATGAATGCCTATGCACAAGATCCTTTTGAAGGTTTTGAAGAATATATGGAAAGGAAGCCTTTTAAGATAATGGATCGTCTGAACACAGATACTTCCAGGGATATTGCAACAGAGAGGCTGAAAATTATGGAAGCTTTCCTTGAACAGCTCAAAAAGGAAGTTTATTGATATTGGAGGGGTTTTATGGCTGATATTTTGATCAAGAACGGTTACATCCTTACTATGGATCCTGATTCAGGAGAAATAAAAAAAGGTGAGGTTGCCATTGAGAATGGCAGAATTGTCTATGTGGGTCTTTCCTATAATGGCGGAGCAGACAAAATAATAGATGCAAGTGGTTCGGTGGTCATGCCCGGTCTGGTGAATACCCATAATCATGCAGGAATGACACTTTTAAGAGGTTATGCCGATGATCTGCCACTTGCAGAATGGCTTGAGGATCATATCTGGCCCGTGGAAGAAAAATTGGGTCCGGAAGAAATCTATGCAGGAGTAAGGCTGGCATGCCTGGAAATGATAAAATCCGGAACAACCTCCTTTGCTGACATGTATATTCATGAGCATGCAGCTGCCCGTGCAGTTGAGGATTGTGGCATGCGTGCAGCCCTTTCCTATGGTATAATTGATTTTGGAGATCCTCAAAAGGCAGAATCTGCCCTGTTAAAAGGCAGGAATTTTGTAAATGATTTCAATGGTGCAGCCAATGGGCGCATATCTGCTATGTATGGCCCACATGCCCCTCATACTTGCTCTCAGCAATTCCTGCGGGATGTGCGGAAGCAGGCTCGCAAGGATGGTGTAAAAGTTCACATTCATGTGCTTGAAACCGAAAATGAACTGAACCTGATGAAAGAGAAATATGGCAAGTGTTCGGTAAACATGCTTCATGACATTGGTTTTTTAGACAGTGATGTACTTGCTGCTCATTGTATCTGGCTTTCAGAGGGGGATATGGACATTTTGGCTGAAAACGGTGTTCATGTGAGCCATGATCCTGTGAGTAATATGAAAATGGCAGCAGGTATAGCACCGGTTCCACAACTGCTTGAAAAGGGAGTGAATGTGTCCCTGAGTACGGATGGATGTGCTTCAAACAACAATCTTGATATGTTCGGGGTTATGAAAATGACTGCACTCCTCCATAAGGTGAACAGTATGGACCTAACTGTCATTGATGCCCGGAAAGTGCTTGAAATGGCCACTGTAAACGGGGCAAAGGCACTTGGAATTGAAGCTGGTATGATTAAAGAGGGCTATTATGCCGATTTGATTGTTGTGGATATGAAACATCCACATCTTACTCCATTGTATGATGTTGATTCGCATCTTGTATATTCAGCTCTTGGTAGTGATGTCACCACAGTGTTGGTGGACGGGAAAGTGCTCATGGAAAACGGTCAGGTTCTATGTATGGATGAATATGAGATAATGGTGGAAGCTTCTAAAGCTGCGAAAAAAACTGACAGTCAGCATCTGATTGATGTTCTGGGCTTGAATGATCCTTCATCAGATCAATAATTTTCATATATAATATAGATATTAATATTGAGTGCCTGAAAACACAATCATGTAACTCTCTTTCAGTATAGGATCGCAACATCTGTTTAGAAATACATAAAAATAGATCCTACTTATTATTTTTCAATTAAAATATATATTTGCTTCTTTGTATAATGTGAAAATAATTTAAAACTTCACTTTGAAAACACATATATAGCATGGCGTAGTATTTGATGTCAATCAGTTACGATTACAATTATGGTGGAATTATTATGATCGTGGAAAACAATGATTATCGTTGATTCCAAAATTATCCACTATATATAGGAGTGTTACAATGTTGATTTTTGATTCTTGACATTTGATTGTGAATTCAAATGTATGTTCGTTCAATCGGACCTTTAACGTATCCGTTCAATCGGACCTTTAAGATATCCGTTCAATCGGACCTTTAACGTATCCGTTCAGTCGGACCTTTAAGATAAAACAGGAGTGATAAGATGAGCAAACTTAAAAATGACCACGTATTTACTTCAGAAGCGGTAGGTGCAGGACATCCAGATAAGATATGCGATCAGGTGTCTGATGCAGTTCTGGATGCATGTCTGGAAGCTGATTCTAACAGTCGTGTGGCATGTGAAACACTTGTAGCCCATGACCTTGTAGTAAATGCAGGTGAAATTACTTGTAAAGGCATGGAAAAGATTGATACAGAGAATATAGCACGTGAAGTTATCCGTGATATAGGATATGATAATAAGGACCTCCTATTCTGGGATAAATCTTTTGAATACATATCAAAAATACACGAACAATCCCCTGATATTTCTATGGGAGTTACCGAAGGTGCAGGGTTATATGAAGAACAGGGTGCAGGAGACCAAGGTATGATGTTTGGTTATGCTACCAATGAAACAGATGAATATATGCCTGCTCCGATTGCATTTAGCCACAGGTTACTCCGGTATCTGGATACTATCCGCCAGGAAGGGACTGTATCCTATTTAAGACCGGATGCCAAATCACAGGTTTCAGTGAAATATATAAATGGAAAACCTGACCACATAACAGCTGTAGTAATATCACAGCAAACTGATGATGTACCACTAGACACAATTCGTAAGGACATGGTAGAGCATATCAATAAGGTCCTTGAGCCAACCGGCATGTTGAGGTCAGATACCGAGTATTATATAAACCCAACAGGAGGATTCGTTCTAGGAGGTCCCTATGCAGATGCAGGACTTACCGGACGTAAGATCATCGTAGATACTTATGGAGGAGTAGGCAGCCACGGAGGAGGAGCTTTCTCAGGTAAAGATCCGTCCAAGGTTGATCGTTCAGCAGCATACTATGCAAGATATGTAGCCAAAAACATAGTTGCAGCAGGTCTTGCCGATAAATGTGAAATCCAGGTAGCTTATGCCATTGGTGTCGCAAAGCCTCTCAGTATCAATGTTGATACCTATGGCACAGGTGTAATAGAAGACCAGGAAATCCAGGATGTTCTGGAATCTGGTGAGATATTTGATTTCAGACCTGCAGCCCTGATAGATGATCTGAATTTACTCCATCCTAAAGGTTGGTCATACAGACAGGCATCTTCGTATGGTCATTTTGGAAGGAACATTTTCCCCTGGGAACAACTTGACAAGGTGGATAGCCTCAAAGCAAAGTTCCATCTCGATGGCATAAAATGATCTTGACTAGATCAAATAGTCGCTGTTTAGATTGGAATTAAAGATTTAGAAGTATACTTAGAATATTAGCATTGCTAAGAAGATGACTAATTATTGGTGAAAACATGGTTACAAATAATGATTACAAAGTTAAAGATATTGGACTTGCTGAAGCAGGTCGCAAGCAGTTAAATATAGCTGAACAGGAAATGCCCGGTCTTATGGCCACACGTGAAAAGTACGGGCCTACGAAACCACTTAAAGGAGCACGCATAAGCGGCAGTCTTCACATGACAGTTCAAACTGCAGTTCTTATTGAAACACTGGTTGAACTAGGTGCAGATGTACGCTGGGCATCATGCAATATATTCTCAACACAGGATGAAGCAGCAGCTGCAATAGCAGAAACAGGTGTTCCGGTTTTTGCATGGAAGGGTGAAACACTTGATGATTACTGGTGGTGCACCAAAAAGGCATTGACCTGGCCAGATGGTAAAGGTCCAAATCTCATTGTGGATGATGGTGGAGATGCAACCCTGATGATGCATCGTGGGTATGCAGTAGAAGATGACCCCTCTATCCTTGATGAACCTACAGACAACAAGGAACTTATAGCCCAGAACGAAGTGCTTAAAAAAGCCCTGAAAGAAGACCCTCAATTCTGGCATAAAGCGGTTGCTGATTGGAAGGGTGTGTCCGAGGAAACAACTACCGGTGTGCACAGATTGTATCACTGGGAGAGGAAGGGCGAACTTCTTACACCTGCTATCAATGTCAATGACTCTGTAACCAAGAGTAAATTTGATAATGTCTACGGATGCAGAGAATCCCTTGTAGATGCCATAAAGCGTGGTACTGATGTGATGATTGCAGGTAAGGTTGCAGTAGTTTGTGGTTATGGTGATGTCGGTAAAGGCTCAGCAGCAGCACTGGCTAACCACAAGGCAAGAGTGATTGTTACAGAAAGCGACCCGATCTGCGCACTTCAGGCATTGATGGAAGGCTTTGATGTTATGACTGTTGAGGATGCACTGCCCTATGGTGACATTTATGTGACCACAACAGGAAACTGTGATGTCCTTACAACCGAACACATGTCTAACATGAAAGACCAGGCAATTGTCTGCAATATAGGCCATTTTGACAATGAGATCCAGGTTGATGCACTTAACAATATGGATACTGTTAAAAGGATCAACATCAAGCCACAAGTAGATGAATACCAGTTCCCTGATGGGCATTCTATATATGTTCTGGCAGAAGGTAGACTTGTCAACCTAGGTCTTGCAACAGGCCACCCGAGTTTTGTAATGTCAAACAGTTTCACAAACCAGACACTCGCGCAGATCGACCTCTGGGAGAGTCCAAAGGAAATTGGCGTTTATCGATTGTCAAAAGTACTGGATGAAGAGGTTGCAAAGTTGCACCTCGAAAAACTTGGTGCTAAATTGACCGAAATGTCACAAGAACAGGCTGAATACATCGGTGTCCCTGTTGGTGGACCTTACAAACCAGAACATTACCGATACTGAATAATTAAATTATGGATTTTTAGATAAGGGCTCCCTGGAGTGGGCCCTTCATTAATTTCACTTAATCTATTCTGGATTCATGAATGCATGAGCCAGGCGAATAGAAACAATCGACTGTATTTGTAAATATACTAGATTAAATAACAATAGGAGGATCTACATGAACCAAGTAGAAGAAGAAGAACAGGATTTTGGAGAAAATCCAATCGAAGTTAGGGAATCGGACCATTATGAGGAAGAGTATGTTCCTGGATTTGTTGACAAATGGGACGAACTCATCGATTGGGAAAGCCGTGCTAAGAGCGAAGGAGATACTATTATAAACATCCTGAAAGAGAAAGGTGTTGAGAAAATACTCGATGTGGCAACAGGCACCGGATTTAATTCTGTTCGTTTACTTCAGGAAGGTTTTGATGTCGTAAGTTCAGATGGCAGTGCCGAGATGCTTACCAAGGCCTTTGATAATGCCCGTGATCATGGATATTTGATGAGGACCGTTCAGGCTGATTGGAGATGGATGAATAAAGATATCCATGAAAAATTCGATGCTATTGTATGTCTGGGCAATTCATTTACACATCTTTTCGATGAAGGCGATCGCAGAAAAGCATTGGCTGAGTTCTATACGCTGCTGAAACATGATGGCATATTGCTTCTTGACCAGCGCAACTATGATGCCATACTGGACGAGGGTTATTCCAGCAAGCATACCCATTATTACTGTGGAGATTCGGTATCAGTCTATCCAGAACATGTTGATGAAGGTCTTGCCCGTTTCAAATATGAATTCTCGGATGGTTCAGTCTACAATCTGAATATGTTCCCCTTGAGAAAAGATTACACCAGTCAACTTCTGTATGAAGTTGGTTTCCAGGAAGTAAACACCCTTGGAGATTTTAAAGAAACATACAAAGAAGATGAACCTGATTTCTTCCTTCATGTTGCAGAAAAAAATTAAAAATAAGGGAAGATGAAATCAACATGTCCGAAAACCAAAAAACAGCAGTAGATAAAGCACAGGAATATTACAATAGCGATGACGCCGACAATTTTTACTTTACCATCTGGGGCGGCGAGGATATCCATATAGGTCTTTATAATTCAGAAGATGAACCAATATTTGATGCCAGTCGACGTACGATTGAAAGGATGGCTTCAAAAATAAGCAATCTGGATAAAGATAGTAAAATTCTGGATATAGGGGCCGGCTATGGTGGAGCTGCCAGGTATCTGGCCAAAAAATATGGGTGTCAGGTAGTTGCTCTTAATTTGAGTGAAGTAGAAAATGAACGCGACCGAAAAATGAATGAGGACCAGAGTCTCGACCACCTTATAACAGTTGTGGAGGGTAGCTTTGAAGAAATTCCCTATCCCGATTTCTCTTTCGATGTGGTATGGTCCCAGGATGCAATCCTCCATAGTGGCAATCGTGAACAGGTTATCAAAGAAGTTGCTCGTGTCTTAAAAAGTGGCGGAGATTTTGTATTTACCGATCCGATGCAGACTGACGATTGTCCGGAAGGAGTCTTGCAACCAATACTGGACCGTATCCATTTAGAAACCCTCGGATCACCCGGATTTTATAGAGAATCTGCCAAAAAATATGGTATGAAGGAAATTGGATTTGAGGAACATGCTTCTCAGCTGCCGCTCCATTATGGAAGGATTTTGAAAGAAACTGAGAATCAGGAAGATGAGCTCTCCGGAGTAGTCAGCCAGAGCTACATCAATAATATGAAACAGGGCCTCAATCACTGGGTAAACGGTGGTAATAACGGACACCTTACCTGGGGCATATTCCAGTTACGTAAAGAATAATTGGAATTATTACCTTTTTTTATTTTCATATAGATAGTCTATAATTCAAACTAGAGTCATAATTTAGGAGTATATATAATGGACAAAGCTTTAATTTGTGGATCTTTTGCTTTTGATAATATCATGGTTTTTAATGACCAGTTCAAGAATCATATTTTGCCGGATAAAGTGCATATATTAAATGTATCATTCCTTGTACCTGAAATGCGTCGTGAGTTTGGAGGTTGTGCGGGAAACATAGCCTATAATCTCAAGTTACTTGGTGGTAACCCCCTCCCAATGGGGACAGTTGGTACAGATTTTGATAAATATGCGAAATGGATGGATGAGAAGGATATCAACCGGGAACATGTGAATGTGGTTGATGACACATTTACAGCACAGGCTTTCATTACAACAGATATGGATGACAATCAGATAACTGCCTTCCATCCCGGAGCAATGAATTATTCCCATAATCATTCAGTACTTGAAGTAAGTGATCTTGCAATGGGCATAGTATCACCGGACGGCAGAGAAGGTATGATCCAGCACGCCCAGGAATTTGCGAATGCGGGTATACCCTTCATTTTTGATCCCGGTCAGGGACTGCCCATGTTCGATGGTGATGAATTGATGAAATTCATAGAGCAGGCTACCTGGTTGACAGTTAATGACTATGAGTGGCAATTGATCCAAGAGAGGACGGGCAAGAGCCAAGAGGAGATCTCTACAAAGCTCAAAGCTCTTATAGTTACAAAAGGTTCGGAAGGTTCATTGATCTATACAGACGGTGAGGCTATCAAAATTCCTGCTGCTAAACCAGCTTCTTTGCAGGATCCCACAGGTTGTGGGGATGCATATCGTGCTGGCTTGCTCTATGGTCTAACAAATGACCTGGATTGGGAAACCACAGGAAGGATTGCATCTTTGATGGGTGCTATAAAAATTGAACATCAGGGCACCCAAAACCATCACTTTAAGCTAGCGGATTTCAAGAAACGTTTCAAAGAAGCCTTCGGTACGGTCTTTTAAACAAATAGGACAGATCCCAGGTGGAAGAAGTTCTGGTGTATTACACCATAATTTCTTCTTTTTTGTTTATTTTTAGTTGTTTAAATTTGTATTGATAGGGTTGCTTATCTTGCAATTACACATCCAAATGAATTGAGAATTTTGAGGTTATTTGCATTTTTTGCTTAATTTACAAGTGCGGGTTTTAATATTGCAATCTGTCGTGAGATTTATGATTGCATTAATAAGGTTTAAGTATATTACAGACAAAACATATTCATTCATCAGTTTTTCCCCAAACATTGCCGGTGTTTTCCATTGTGTGGGATTATGGAGAATTAGAAATTGTAAGTAGTTTTTCTATAGAGTCATTATCAAATGAGGTATTGTATGATCGATGAGCAAATTATTGAATCTGGCGAACAAAAGATCGAGTGGGTCCGCAATCATATGCCAGTTCTTGCAAATATAAGGAAACAATTTGAGAAGGAAAAACCATTACAGGGTCATAAAGTTGGAATGGCATTACACGTAGAAGCAAAGACCGCAGCACTTGTAGAAACGCTTGCTATTGGTGGCGCTGAAATTGCTATTACAGGTTGTAATCCCCTAAGCACACAGGATGATGTCTCAATGGCTTTAGACAGCCGTGACAATATCAACTGCTATGCAAAGTATGACTGCTGCACCGAGGAATACTATGAGGCAATTGACAAGGTGCTTGATCTTGAACCAGACATCACCATCGATGATGGTGCTGACCTTATATTCAAGATCCATACAGAAAGACCTGAGATGATCCCCGGCGTTCTCGGTGCTTGTGAAGAAACCACCACTGGAATTCATAGATTGGTAGCAATGGAACGTGATGGTGCACTTAAGATGCCGGTCATCGCAGTTAACGACGCAATGACAAAGTTCATGTTTGACAATCGATATGGAACCGGACAGTCATCATGGGATGGAATTATGAGAACCACAAACCTTCTTGTCGCTGGTAAGAATGTAGTTATCGGTGGATATGGATGGTGTGGCAAGGGTGCTTCAATGAGGGGAAGCGGACTTGGTGGAAATGTAATAATCACCGAGATTGATCCGATCAGAGCACTGGAAGCACGTATGGATGGTTTCCAGGTCATGACCATGAAAGAAGCTGCAAAGATCGGAGACATATTCCTCACAACTACAGGCAACAGAGATATTTTGTCAAAAGAACACTTTGAAGTTATCAAAGATGGTGCAATTCTTGCAAACTCCGGACACTTCAATGTGGAGATCAACCTGGATGACCTCAGGAGTATGGCTTCATCTGTACGCACGGTAAGGAACAACATTGAAGAATACAAGATTGGAGAGAAGAAAGTATACGTACTTGCAGACGGCAGACTGGTAAATCTTGCAGCTGGTGACGGACATCCTGCAGAAGTAATGGATATGAGCTTCGCAAATCAGGCGCTTTGTGTCAGACACATTGCAGAGAACAAACTTGTAGCCGGAGTACATCCTGTACCTCATGAAATAGACATAGGAATAGCAAAGATCAAGCTTCATTCAATGGGAATTACTATTGATGAGCTTTCCAGTGAGCAAACTGAGTACATGTCTGGATGGGAACACGGAACATAAACCAGACATATCTTTTTCTTTTTTTCTCTTTATGATAACATTCAAATAGACTGATGTACCAACTTCCAAAAAAGCCAAATTTATCATATATAAAGATTGTTTTATGGTCGGTTGTAAAAAGGTACAGTAAAATTATGAAAAACAAATATAAAATATAAAGCTGAATTTTAAATGACAAATATTGTATCAAAGTAAGAGCCATCAAAACCTATATATACAATAAGTGCATTTTGATGGCGCTACACCAAAGTCAAGCGAACGTGCAGCAACATAAGCAAATAGACATCAACCACCGAGGGCTCGTAGCTCAGTCAGGCAGAGCGTCTGGCTTTTAACCAGACGGCCTAGGGTTCAAATCCCTACGAGCTCGCCATTATATTTTGCATAGGTGTTCACGTTCATACTTTTTCAGGGAGGATACACAGTGAGAAAATTCAGCCTGCTCGACCACGAGCTTATCCCGAAACATGAAATTATGTCGGAAGATGAATTAAAATCTGTTTTAAATCAATATAAGATCGGGAAAGAACAGCTTCCAAAGATTAAAGATGATGATCCAATCATTCAGGAAATCGGGGCACAAGTGGGAGAAGTTGTTAAAATTACCCGAAACAGCCAGACTGCTGGCGAAGCTTACTACTATCGACTTGTTATCATGTGAAATTGTGGTTGATTTCACAAGATAAAATGACTATCATGACTTTTTTGCAATACCATCAAATTATACAAAGAGGGTGCTATCATAGCGTTAAGTAAAGGACAAATACCAAATTCGTTCTTCACAAAAGATAAGATCGTACAGCATCATATCGATTCTTATAACAAGTTCCTGGAAACCGGACTTCAGAAGATCATAGACGAACAACAGATCATAGAGACTGATCTAGAAGACACCTACATCAAATTGGGAAAAATACGAGTTGAGAACCCCGTCGTTAAGGAAGCGGACGGAGCCATTGAAAACCTGTACCCTAATGAAGCAAGGTTGAGAAATCTTTCATATTCTGCACCACTTTATCTCCAGATGAGTGTTGTCGAAGGTGATGAGGAAAGTGAACCACAGGAAGGAAAGATCGGACAGCTTCCGGTGATGATCAAATCCAACATATGCAACCTTACCAACATCACTGATGAGGAAATGGTCAAATTCGGAGAAGATCCGCTTGACCCAGGAGGATATTTCACAATCAACGGCACAGAGCGTGTGGTTATGACCCTTGAGGATCTTGCACCGAACAAAATACTAACAGAGTTCGGAGCAAGGTACGGAGACACAATAGAAGTTGCAAAGGTATTCTCACAAAGAAGAGGATACAGGGCACTTGTTGTTGTAGAAAGAGGAAGAAAATCATTGCTTGAAGTATCATTCCCATCAATTTCTGGCCGTATTAATTTTACAACCATCATGAGAGCATTGGGAATCGAAACTGACGAAGATCTGGTCAAGATCGTCTCAAGTGATCCCGAAATTATGAAATTCATGTTCGAGAACCTCGAAGAAGCTGAAGTTGACAACATGGAAGATGGCATGGAAAAGATCGGTGCAAGAGTTGCCGCAGGACAGGCAAGAGATTACCAGATCAAGCGTGCCAACTATGTAATTGACAGATACCTTTTACCACATCTTGGAAATGAACCTGCTGACAGAGTAGCAAAGGCAAACTTCATTGGAAGAATGGCAGAATCCTGTTTTGAACTGGCACTTGGAAGAAGAACACCGGATGATAAGGACCACTACTCAAACAAGCGTTTAAAGCTCACAGGCGACCTTATGGAAGACCTGTTCAGAGTTGCATTTAACAGACTTTCACGTGATGTGAAATACCAGCTCGAAAGAGCTAACATGAGAAACCGTGAGTTGAACGTCGTTACACTTGTAAGAGCAGACGTACTCACAGACAGATTACAGCACCCACTGGCGACAGGAAACTGGGTAGGTGGAAGAACAGGAGTATCACAACTGCTTGACAGGACCGATTACATCTCAACACTGTCCCACCTTAGACGTGTCATATCTCCATTGTCAAGAGCACAGCCTCATTTCGAAGCCCGTGACCTGCACCCGACACAGTGGGGAAGATTATGCCCATCAGAAACTCCTGAAGGTCCTAATTGTGGTCTTGTGAAGAACTTCGCCCAGATGGTGGAACTTTCCACAGGTACGGACGACATAGCTGGCATGAAGAATGCATTGTTCGACCTAGGTGTAACACCTGCTAAATTGTATTCTGCAGCAAAGATCGTAACAGATTATGACATAGAACTGGACGATTATGTGGAGGAACTAGAAACCACACCGCCAGTTGTGGCAGATAAAACAAAAGCAGAACCAATTGGATATACGAACTATTCAGGGACACTGTATGATGGTTTAGGAGGCGATCAGGATGACTGAAGCTAAAGTATTCTTGAACGGAGAATTCGTTGGAACCCATGAAGACCCCGCTGAACTCGTTCAAAGCATAAGGCAACAACGAAGAAAGGGAATTATTTCTAATCAGATCAACGTAACCCTTAACGAAGATATTCACGAAATAATAATTAGCTCTGATATAGGCCGTGCAAGAAGAGCACTTATTATTGTAGAGGATGGCAAAGCATTGCTTAGCCAGGAAGAAGAAGAACTGGCCAGTGAGAAGAAATTATCCTATGAAGAAATTATCAAGGATGGAAAGATAGAATTCCTTGACTCTGAAGAAGAAGAGAATGCGTTTATTGCACTTCACAGAGAGGATATCACAGAAGACCATACACACATGGAGATCAATCCAGGACTTATGCTCGGTATTTGTACAGGAATGGTACCTTATCCGGAACATAATGCATCCCCACGTAACACAATGGGTGCAGCAATGGTCAAGCAGTGTATCGGTGTTTCAACTTCTAACCTCAAATTAAGACCAGACACCCGTGCACATCTTTTACACTACCCACAAAAAGCAATGGTCAGAACACAAACATGTGAAGCCATAGATTTTGATGACAGGCCAGCAGGACAGAATTTCGTTGTAGCTGTAATGTCCTACGAGGGACACAATATTGAAGATGCACTGGTCTTCAACAAGGGCTCTATCGAGAGAGGACTTGGAAGAAGCCATTTCCTGAGAACATTTGAGGGTGAAGAAAGAAGATATCCCGGTGGACAGGAAGACAAATTCGAGATACCTGACTCAGAATTCAGAGGAGCACGTAGCCCTGAGTCTTATGCAAATCTTGATGTTGACGGTCTGGTAAATCCGGAAACTGTTGTCGGACCAAATGATGTACTTATTGGTAAGACCAGTCCACCTCGTTTCCTTGAAGAACAATCCGATTTCGGAATTACTGTGGAACAGCGCAGAGAAAGTGCAATTACCATGCGTTCCAATGAAAAGGGAGTTGTAGACACCGTTCTTCTTACAGAGTCAATTAACGGATCCCGCCTTACAAAAGTAAAGATCAGAGATCAGAGAATCCCCGAAATTGGCGATAAGTTCGCATCGAGGCATGGACAGAAGGGAGTTATCGGACTTATTGTACCATATAACGACATGCCATTCACCCAGAGTGGAACAGTGCCGGACCTTGTGATCAATCCCCACGCAATCCCATCTCGTATGACAGTCGGTCACGTGCTTGAGATGATCGGAGGAAAGATCGGTTCCATGGAAGGAAGACGCATTAACGCTACCGCATTCTCCGGAGAAAACGAGGACGACCTTCGTGCTGAATTAAAGGCACAGGGATTCGCACATACAGGAAAGGAAGTTTTTTTTGATGGTGTAACAGGCAAGAAGATCCAGGCAGATGTGTTTGTAGGAGTTATCCTTTACCAGAAACTGCACCACATGGTCGCATCAAAGATGCATGCAAGATCCCGTGGACCAGTGCAGGTACTTACCCGCCAGCCAACCGAAGGTCGTGCCCGTGAAGGTGGCCTGCGTTTCGGAGAAATGGAGCGTGATGTGCTTATCGGACATGGTGCAGCAATGACATTGAAGGAAAGATTACTGGATGAATCTGACAAGGTAGTAGAACTTGTGTGCGGCCATTGTGGAATGGTAGCTACATTAGACAGAAAGAGAAACGTCAGGTATTGCGCAAACTGTGGCGCTGAGACCGACATCCACCCTGTTGAGATGAGTTACGCGTTCAAATTATTGCTTGATGAAATTAAGTCTCTCGGAGTAGCTCCAAGACTGAAGCTCGAAGATGCGGTATGAGGTGATACAAAATGAAGGAAATACCATCTATTCCAAAAAGAGTCGGTGCTATCAAATTTGGTTTGCTGTCACCACGAGAAGTTAGGAAGATGAGTGTAACTGCAGTTATTACTGCAGATACTTACGATGATGACGGATACCCAATTGACATGGGACTTATGGATCTGAGACTCGGTGTTATTGACCCAGGTCTTAAGTGCAAGACATGTGGTAGCCGTGCAGGAGAATGCCCAGGACACTTTGGACACATCGAACTCGTTGCTCCGACGATACACGTAGGGTTTAACAGAACCATACGCAAATTACTCCGCTCAGTATGCCACAATTGTAGCAGACTTCTTCTTGCATCTGAGAAGAAGGCAGAGTTCCTCCAGCAGATCGGAAGCACAAAAGATATGGGACACATGCCTGATGACGTCATCAATGATGTTTTCAAGGAAGCACGCAAGACAAAAGTATGCCCATACTGTAATGCAGAGCAGAAAGAAGTCAAAGTCGAGAAGCCAACGGATTACATAGAGGATGGACACAAACTCTCCCCTACCGAAATAAGAGATAGGTTCGAGAGCATCCCTGATGAAGATGTTAGAGTACTTGGAATGGACCCCGACAGTGCAAGACCAGAATGGATGGTCCTTACAGTACTGCCGGTCCCACCTGTAACAGTCAGACCTTCCATCACACTTGAATCAGGTCAGCGTAGTGAAGATGACCTTACTCACAAGCTTGTAGATATTATACGTATTAACCAGAGATTCCAGGAGAACAGGGATGCTGGTGCACCACAGCTTATCATAGAGGACCTTTGGGAACTCTTACAGTACCATGCCACCACTTTCTTCGACAATGAAGTATCAGGCGTACCACCTGCCAGACACAGATCAGGCAGGCCACTGAAAACCCTGACACAGCGTTTGAAAGGGAAGGAAGGAAGATTCAGAGGAAGTCTGTCCGGTAAGCGTGTGAACTTCTCAGCACGTACGGTAGTTTCACCTGATCCAAACATCAGTATCAATGAAGTTGGTGTGCCTTTTGCTATTGCAAAGCACATGACCATACCTGTAAGAGTTACCAGCAGAAATCTGGAAATGCTCCGTATGTATGTTGGTCGTGGAAATGAGGTACACCCTGGTGCCAATTACGCAATACGTGATGATGGAAGACGCATCAGAGTTACTGAACTGAATAAGGAAGAACTTGCTGAAAAGGTAGAAGTGGGTTGGACAATTGAAAGACAACTTATAGATGGTGATATTGTACTCTTCAACAGGCAGCCTTCACTCCACAAGATGAGTATCATGGCTCACAGAATAAAGGTACTGCCATTCAAGACATTCAGACTCAATCCTGCTGTATGTCCACCATACAATGCGGATTTTGATGGTGATGAAATGAACATGCACGTACTTCAGACCGAAGAATCAAGGGCTGAAGCGAGCATATTGATGCAGGTACAGGAAAATATCCTCTCACCACGTTTCGGTGGACCGATCATTGGTGGTATACACGACCATATTTCAGGACTTTTCTTACTTACAAGGAATGAGAATTCAATAACCAAGAATGCTGCTCTGGAACTGCTCAGAAAATCTGAGGTCAGAGAACTTCCGGAACCATCCAGCTATTCAGAAGATGGAGAACCACTCTGGAATGGAAAACAGATCTTCAGCCAGATCCTGCCAAAAGGACTTCACCTTGAATTCCCTGCTCAGGTATGTTTCAAATGTGAAACATGCAAAAAGAAAGACTGCGAATACAATGCATATGTTGTCATCGAAGATGGAGAAATGATACAGGGTACCATTGATGAACAGTCAATTGGTGCTTTCAAAGGTAAGATCCTCGATAAGATGGTAAAGGAATATGGTAGTGAAGCGGGTGCACAATTCGTGGACGATTTCACAAGACTTGCAATTCGCGGAGTCATGAAGACCGGACTTAGTTTCGGTATTAGTGATGAAGATATACCAAAGACTGCAAAGATGCAGATAGGCAACCTCCTTAATGAAGCGGAAGCAAGTGTTGGCAGACTTATCGATGCTTATGAAGCAAAGGAACTTGAAGCACTTCCAGGACGTACCCTTGAAGAAACAATTGAAATGAAGATCATGCAGGAACTGGGTAAGGCAAGGGACCAGACCGGTAACATTGCAGGTATGCAGCTTGGCCTTGAGAACTCTGCAGTAGTCATGGCAAAGTCAGGCGCAAGAGGATCTATGTTGAACCTTACCCAAATGGCAGCTTGTGTCGGACAGCAGGCAGTTCGTGGAGAAAGGATCAGAAGAGGATATGCAGGAAGGACACTCCCGCACTTTGACAGAGGTGACCTGGGTGCAGATGCCCACGGTTTCGTAAAAGCAAGCTATAAGAGTGGACTTAATCCGACCGAATACTTCTTCCACGCAATTGGTGGTCGTGAAGGTCTTGTAGATACTGCAGTACGTACATCACAATCAGGCTACCTCCAGAGGAGACTTGTTAATGCGCTGCAGGATCTTGAAGTCCAATACGACGGATCGGTTCGTGAAACTCGAGGGGTCGTTGTTCAATTCAAGTATGGTGAAGACGGTATCGACTCTACAAAGAGTGATTATAGTAAACCTGAAGCTATACACAGAATAGTTAAAATGGTCACCGGAAAGGAGGTGAATTAGAATGGCTATCAGCGAAGCTACTATTGATTCAATGATTGCAAATCTGGACATACCTACAAGTATGCTGGAAACCCTCAGGGAAGATGCTATAAAAGTAGGCGTCAGCAAAAAAGAACTTGAGGACATCATCGCAAAAGTGAATGAAAATTACGAATATGCATGCGTAGAGCCTTGTGAAGCTGTGGGTGTTGTTTCAGCACAATCCATAGGCGAACCGGGTACTCAGATGACCATGCGTACTTTCCACTATGCAGGTGTTGCTGAAATTAACGTAACACTTGGTTTGCCACGTCTTATTGAGATCGTGGATGCAAGAAAACAGCCAAGCACTCCAATGATGACTATTGCATTGGAAGAAGAATATGCAACTGACAGGGATAAAGCCCGTCATCTTGCATGGGAAATTGAAGCAACCCACATAGAGCACCTTGCAGATGTTACAACTGATCTTGCAAATATGCACCTTATCATTGATCTGCATGAGAAGACCCTGAAATACAGGTCACTCACAGCAGATGAGATTGCAGATAAGCTTAGAGAAGAAATGGATGTTATGGTAACGATTTCTAACGATATTCAAAACCAGATCATCCTCACACCAAACGCACCTTCATACAGGGAACTATTACAACTTGCCAAAAAGATACACAATGTTACCCTGAAAGGAATTGAAGGGATTAAGAGAGTTGTAATCAGAAAAGATGGTGATGAATACACCCTCTATACTGAAGGATCACAACTTAAGAACGTTTTGCAGATAGAAGGTGTGGACACAACAAGAACTTACACCAATAACATTGGTGAGATCTATGAGGTGTTCGGCATCGAAGCTGCAAGAAACGGAATAATCACAGAAGCAAACAATACCCTCGCAGAGCAGGGGCTTACAGTAGATATCAGACACATTATGCTTGTATCTGACATCATGTGCTCTGATGGAGAAGTTAAGCAGATCGGCAGACACGGTATCTCCGGAGAGAAAGCAAGTGTATTTGCACGTGCGGCTTTCGAAGTTACTGTTAACCACTTGCTTGATGCTGGTATGCGCGGAGACTATGACAAGTTGAATGGTGTCACAGAAAATATCATCGTAGGACAGCCAATTAAGCTGGGAACAGGCGATGTACACCTGATATCTAAATGATTTTTCAGTGACAACCAGAAACTTCATATAAGGATTCAGGTATTAAACATAAATCTCAAACTGATATATTATAAATGAGTTGATCTAAATGGATATTAATATTGACAAAGCACTGATCAAAGTAATCAGGACCGGAGAGGTCATTATAGGTTCAAACCGGACTATTGATGCTGCTATGAAAAATGAAGCTAAGATGATAGTACTTGCTACAAATTGCCCTGCAGATATCAGAGCAAAGATAGAAAGCACAGACATACCAATTCTCAACTACCCAGGTACTGGCACCGAACTTGGCCCAGCTTGTGGTAAACCATTCATGATTGCAGCAATAGCCATCATCGACAATGGCGAATCAGACATACTGGCTGCAGCTTAAAGGAGTTGCATTATTTGAGCGAGATCACATTATCCACTGAAGGAATCAGATACATTGCCCTGTTTGAGAATATGACAGGAGCAACTGTTAAAGACTGTATTATCGACGATGATCGTGTAATATATGTCGTTAAAGCAGGAGATATGGGAGCAGCTATCGGAAGAAATGGCGACCACATCAATCGTGTGAAAAAAGCAGTTGATAAAGACATCGATCTCGTTGAATATGCGGATTCTTCGGAAGAATTTGTAAAGAATGCATTCAGTCCGGTATCCGTCAGATCAGTTAATGTTACTAGCAAGAACAACAAGCGATTAGCTTATGTAGAAGTATCCAATAAGGACAAGGGACTTGCCATAGGTAAAAATGGAAAAAATATTGAGAAAGTAAAGCTTGTTGCAAAAAGGCACCACGATATTGATGACGTGATATTGCAGTAACAATTAAAATTATAACATTCACCAAGGAAAATAATGGAGATATAATTCATGCCAAATGGAAAATACGCAGCCCATACACTAAAAAATCGGCGCCAGGATGCGCGATGGAAGGATTCACGCTACAACAGACGTACACTCGGATTGAACATTAAAGCTGATCCTCTCAGCGGTGCTCCTCAGGGAAGGGGTATTGTGCTTGAGAAAGTAGGAATCGAAGCAAAACAGCCAAACTCTGCCATCAGGAAATGTGTCAGAATACAGTTGATCAAGAACGGCCGTCAGGCAACAGCTTTCTGTCCAGGTGACGGAGCTATCAACTTTATTGATGAACACGATGAAGTTACAGTAGAAAGAATCGGGGGGCGCATGGGTGGTGCAATGGGTGATATTCCCGGAGTACGTTTTAAGGTCACAGCTGTGAACAATGTATCCCTAAGGGAAATGGTCATTGGCCGTAAAGAGAAACCAAGGAGATAATCATATATGTACAAATTATTCGGTAAATGGGATTTCTCAGAAGTGGAGATCACCGATCTTGGAATCAAAAGATACGTCAATATTGATCCTGTGATCATCCCCCACACTAATGGAAAGCATGCAAGACAGCAATTCAACAAGTCCGACCTCTGTATCGTAGAACGTCTTGTTAATAGCATGATGAGAAACGATCGGAACACAGGAAAGAAACAGCTTGCAATGCGTGTTGTTGACGATGCATTTGACATCATAAATCAAAAGACAGACCAGAACCCAATACAGGTGCTTATATCTGCAATATCATATGCAGGACCAAGGGAAGAAGTTGTCAGATTAAAGTACGGTGGAATATCCGTACCAAAGGCAGTAGACACTGCACCACAGAGAAGAGTTGACACCGCATTAAGATATATCACAATGGGTGCAAACCAGGCATCATTCAAGACAAAGAAGAGTGCAGCAAGCTGCCTTGCAGCAGAACTAATTGCAGCTTCAAATCGTGATGCAAAATGTTTCTCTATTAACAAGAAGGACTCAAAAGAAAGAGTTGCTAAGGCAGCACGTTAATCAAGTCCCTGCAGTTCGTAAATAAGGATTAGGTAGTTAATATGGCTAAAGACAAAATGGTTGACCGTGTCGCAGGCATCATGAGTCAACCAAAGATGATACGCAACATAGGCATTGTTGCGCACATTGATCACGGAAAGACAACTTTATCAGATAACCTTCTTGCAGGCGCTGGCATGCTCTCAAAAGAGCTTGCCGGTAACGCATGCTGGACCGACTCTGATGAGGAAGAGCAAGAAAGAGGTATTACCATTGACTCCGCAAACGTTTCAATGGTCCACGAGTACGATGGCAAAGAATATCTCATCAACCTTATTGATACACCAGGGCACGTAGACTTTGGTGGTGACGTTACTCGCGCAATGCGTGCTGTGGACGGTGCTGTTGTAGTTATTGATGCTGTAGAAGGTACAATGCCACAGACAGAAACTGTTCTCAGACAGGCATTGAAAGAGCACGTCAAGCCAGTTCTTTTCATCAACAAAGTTGACCGTCTCATCAATGAGTTGCAGGTCGACGGACAGGAAATGCAGATCAGACTCGGAAAACTTATCGACCACGTGAACAAGCTCATCAAAGGTATGAACGAAGAGCGCTACAAGGCAGGATGGAAAGTTGATGCAGCAGAAGGTACTGTAGCTTTCGGTTCAGCATTGTACAACTGGGCTATCAGTGTACCAACGATGCAGAAGACCGGTGTCACATTCCAGCAGATCTATGATTACAATAAAGCTGAAGATGAAGAGAGCATAAAGGAACTTGCAGAAAAGTGCCCGCTTCATGAAGTTCTCAATGACATGGTAATCAGGTTCCTTCCATCCCCACTTGAAGCACAGGAAGGCAGAATTGGTGCGATATGGCACGGTGACAAGGAATCCGAGATTGCTGAATCAATGTACAGTGCAAACCCTAACGGCGATCTTGCGTTCATGGTAACAGATATCGCAATGGACCCACATGCTGGTGAAGTAGCAACCGGAAGGTTGTTCAGTGGATCACTCAAACGTGGTACAGAAGTCTATGTATCTGGCACATCGAATACTAACAGAATTCAGCAGGTCGGTGTTTTCATGGGTCCAAAGAGACTTGAAGTGGAAAATATCCCAGCAGGAAACATTGCAGCTGTAACAGGACTCAGAGATGCTATTGTCGGTTCAACCGTAACAACTCTCGAAGGCATGGAAGCTTTCGAAAGCATTACTCACGCAAGTGAGCCAGTAGTTACTGTTGCTGTTGAAGCTAAGCACATGAAGGACCTTCCAAAGCTTGTTGAAGTATTGAGACAGGTTGCAAAGGAAGACCCAACACTTAAGATCACACTCGACGAAGAAACTGGCGAGCACTTGATGGCTGGTATGGGTGAACTCCACCTTGAGGTCATTGCACACAGGATCGAGCGTGATAAGGGTGTCGAGATAACGACCACACCACCTCTGGTAGTATACCGTGAGACCATCCGTAACAGCGCTGGACCAGTGGAAGGTAAGTCACCAAACAGACACAACAGATTCTACGTCGAAGTTGAACCTCTTGAGCAGGAAGTAAGAGACCTTATCAAAGCTGGCGAGATATCAATGCGTATGCCTGAAGTTGAGCGCAGAGAAAAGCTTATGGCAGCAGGCCTTAGCAAAGAAGAAGCTAAAGGTATCGCAGATATATTTGAGAGCAATGTTTACATAGATGTCACAAAGGGTATCCAGCACCTTAATGAAACCATGGAACTTATCCTTGAAGGATTCCAGGAAGTAATGAAGGCAGGACCTCTTTCAAAAGAGCCATGTATGGGCATAAAAGTTAAACTTGTTGATGCAAAGTTACACGAAGATGCTGTCCACAGAGGACCAGCTCAGGTAATTCCTGCATCCAGACAGGGTATCCAGGCAGCAATGCTCATGGCAGACGACACACTTCTTGAACCATACCAGAAAGTATTCATCCAGGTTCCACAAAACAACATGGGTGGTGCAACCAAGGAGATCCAGGGACGCCGTGGTGTCATCATAGACATGACAGCCGAAGGTGACATGACAATTATTGAGTCAAGAGCACCTGTATCTGAGCTCTTCGGATTTGCAGGTGACATCAGATCAGCAACTGAAGGTCGCGCTATGTGGAGTACCGAGTTTGCAGGATTTGACACACTTCCGGCTAACATGACAACAGAAGTTGTTAGTGGCATCAGAGAAAGAAAGGGACTTAAGAAGGAACTCCCACAAGCATCTGACTACATGAGTATGTAAAGTGGATTTTTGCGGCAAAATGCTGCAAAACCCCCATTTCGTCAGAAAGGTTTAAACGTAAAAAGACCTATTATGGCAAATCAAACTGATATATTTAAAATTTAACTAAAGGAGATATGAAAATGGCAGCTGAGAAACCACACATGAACTTAGCAGTTATCGGTCACATTGACCACGGCAAATCAACACTTGTCGGAAGATTAATGTTCGAAACTGGAGCAATACCTGCTCACTTGATAGAGAAATATAAAGCAGAAGCAAAAGAAAAAGGAAAAGAATCCTTTGCATTTGCTTGGGTAATGGACTCACTTAAGGAAGAGCGTGAAAGAGGTATCACAATCGATATCGCTCACAAGAGATTCGACACAGACAAATTCTACTACACAATTGTAGACTGTCCAGGCCACCGTGACTTCGTCAAGAACATGATCACCGGTGCATCCCAGGCAGACGCAGCTATCCTTGTAGTAGCAGCACCTGATGGTGTAATGGCTCAGACAAAGGAGCACGTATTCCTTTCAAGAACACTTGGTATCAACCAGCTCATCATTGCAGTTAACAAGATGGACGCAGCAGACTACAGCGAAGAAAGATACAATGCTGTCAAGGAAGAAGTCTCACAGCTCCTCGGTATGGTTGGATTCAAAGCATCCGAAGTTCCATTCATCCCAACCTCAGCATTTGAGGGCGATAACATGCAGGCACCAAGTCCAAACACACCTTGGTACAAAGGCCCATCCGTTCTTGAGGCACTCAACGCAATCAAGGAACCAGAAAAGCCAGACACACTTCCACTCCGAATCCCAATCCAGGATGCATACACCATCTCCGGTATCGGAACTGTACCTGTAGGCAGAGTTGAGACCGGAATTATGAAGAAGGGGCAGAATGTAACATTCATGCCAAGTAACTCAACCGGTGAAGTAAAGTCCATTGAAATGCACCACGAGGAACAGCCACAAGCAGGCCCTGGTGACAACATTGGATGGAGTGTAAGAGGTGTAGGTAAGTCAGACGTCAGAAGAGGAGATGTTTGTGGACCAGCAGATAAGCCACCTTCCGTAGCTGACGAATTTACAGCACAGATCGTTGTACTCCAGCACCCATCCGCAGTCACAGTCGGATACACACCAGTATTCCACTGCCACACCGCGCAGACCGCATGTACTCTCATGTCCATCGACAAGAAGCTTGATCCTAAATCAGGCCAGGTCAAGGAAGAGAACCCAACCTTCATTAAGGCTGGAGATGCAGCAATTGTAACAATCAAGCCAACCAGACCAATGGTAATTGAGCCAATCAAGGAAATTCCACAGCTCGGTAGATTCGCTATCCGTGATATGGGAATGACCATCGCTGCTGGCATGTGCATGAGTGTCAAACAGAAATAAGACACTCCCATTTCCATTTTTTAGGAGATGAACCACATGTCACAAAAAGCAAGAATAAGATTATCAGGAATCAGTCCTGTTAACCTCGACGGTGTTTGCGATCAGGTAAAAGCTATTGCAGACCGTACAGGTGTAAACATATCAGGACCTGTTCCACTACCAACAAAGAAGATGGTAGTACCCAGCAGGAAAAGTCCAAGTGGTGATGGTACCGCTACATGGGATCACTGGGAGATGCGCGTACACAAGAGACTCATAGACATCGCAGCTGATGAAAGAGCACTCAGACAACTCATGCGTATCCGCGTTCCTAAGGACATCAACATTGAAATAGTACTACAGAACTAAGAAAGCATAGTTATTGATCACACAATAACTATCACCTTATCTTGTTACAGATAAAACTGTAGCTACTTACCTTCTTCTAATTTCTTTTTTATAAATATCATATAACTACGTTGAAATGAAATATTGGAAAAATCCTATCGAAGATTATCCACGAGTACTGCATCCAGCTCGATAACGAAATTTGAACCTTTTGGAGAATTATCTTCTACCCATACCTTACCACCATATCGATCAATTGTTTTCCTGACAATAAACATGCCAAAGCCGGTATGACCTGTTTCCCCATATTTGAAACCTTCATCAAAAACACGCGGTTTAACATCCTCTGGAATTCCAATCCCATCATCTGCAAATTCAATTCTACAAACATTATCATCTTGCATAATACTAACATCTATTTGGCTGGATCTGCCATGGACTATAGCGTTGCTTATGATATTGTCAACAACAGAATTAAATGCTGCATCTGCCTTTATGAGACAGTCACCATTGACAGATGAAGATACATCATACTTTCCAAGCGAATTTAAGACAAGATCTTTAACATTAAAAAAATCAAGGTCTTCATTCGGCGATGTTGTCAAATCGAGATCATGCATGTTCCTTATTAGTGAAACACCTTTATCAGCAGCTTTTTTTGCCATGATGATAAATTGTACATCGTCAGAATTTGAATACATATCAAGTGCTGAGGTAACAATTTGCAAGCTATTGGCGATATCATGCCTCAAAATACGATTTGTAGTTCGAAGCATATCAGCAATTTCCACATACTTTTTCCTGGACTCTGATATCTCCTGGTAACGTCTGATACTTAATAATGTAAGACTGGATGCCTTTGCTATATCAAGAGCAATGCTAAGATATTCTTCCATATGCTCAGGATGGGCAATATCAGAAACCTCCACCATACCCAATAAACCATCCGTGGTAGAAATCTTTACACAAAAGCTATTTCCTTTATTGAAGGTTAAATAATTAGCATCAGAATTTCTGAACGAGTTAATTAATTCCTCACCCATAAAAGATGATTTATAAATATCATCAACATCCTCAACTAAAGAATGATACAATACAGACTTAGGTGCGAACATTAGTTCATATAACTTACAAATGGAAGCTACTGCATCAGAAGTATTTGAAACATCCGCCATTTTTCTAATAAAATCAAGTGACATAGCATATGATGCTGCTTTCTTATTTGATTCTCTCAATAAAGATTGCTTTTTTTCAACACTCCAAAGCAAAATTATATTTTCAAGGGCCAATGAAAAATGATCCATATTGACATTTAGTATTTCAAATGGAAGGCCAGTGAACTTTGAAAACTCAGCCACTTTCCCATATACATCAACATAAAAGCCCGTATCCACAACAAGAATTGAAGAATAATTTTGAGAAAAGAATGATTGTGGTTCCACACCATAAACACTAAAATCCAGAATATTTTCCCGCCAATTATCCACCCAGGAAGATAAGACGATAAAATCACATGCTTCTAAATTCTCTTTCAGAATATCAAAGCCAACAAACATCCCACAGACATTTTCAACTGTATGAATGCTCACAGAGCCTGTAAAATCATTTTTAAGCATTTGTTGAGGATAGGATCCTTCAAACAGAATCAAGATATCATTGTCACAATTCATTCCAGCTATAATTTCAGGGATCGTTTCGGAATTCGAGCTCATCGACGACTCAGAAGAATAAAATAAAGATTTTATGCCCTTAAATCGATCATCTCGGAAAACATACTCCACTTCACGTGTTATGAATTCAGGCAAGAAAAAGTACATATCATATATCATTGGAACCTCAAAGATATTTTCCAAATTTTCGAACTGAATTCGAAATACTCAGCAGTACATCCTCTGAAACCTGATAAGGAATTTCACCGTGGTTATCCGACATGATATAACCTCCGCCTTTTGCAGCTTTTTCTATGGCATCTTTGACTTTTGATTCAGCATCCTGTTGAGTCCAGCGTATCATCTCAATACCATTCAGATTTCCAAGAACAGACATCTTTCCAGCACATGCTGACTTAACTTCCGCCAGATCTTCCAGCACACTGGTACAAACGACCGCTGATCCGGTTTCTGCAATATCATCAATAATAGGCAGACATCTTCCTGAAGCCATATGAGTTGCAACTGGTGCCTTTATCTCTGAAATAGTCTTTTGGGCAACTTTAAAACCGGTTTTCCTGTAAAGTTCAGGAGGGATTATAGTTGAAGAAGAAACAGGATCGAAATAGCAAATCACCGTTGCACCGGCTTGCACTTGAAGGTTAGCCCACTGCACACTGAATTTTTTGTTGACCTTCATTAACTCGCTAAAAATGTCAGGCTCACCGTAGATCAGGTCAAGATATTCACCAAATCCCATTTGCATAACAGGAAGAGAGAACGGAGACATTACAACACCTACAATTGGAATATCCTCCCCAGCATGCTCTTTTAGTATCCTTGTAGTTTCAAGGACCATACCCATCCCGGAGGATTCAAGCACATCCGGTGCTTCTAGTGAGAGAACATCACCAAAATCATCAATAATTGGTCTGCCAGAATTTGGAGGGGCATTATCAAAATAAATAGACTCACTCCCCCACGCTTCAAGTTCCAGAGCAGCATAATAGAATGGATAAAGACAATCGTGTTTGTATTTTTGCTGCATAGACAACTGAGCATTAGCAACAAGTTCAGGTTTTGAAAAATATTCTTTAATTGACACATGGGACTCTTTGGCACCATAGATGGTCAACATATGGAAAAGTGGAACCCTATCAGGCTCTTTAAAGCTCAGAGCTGCAAGCACACGCTCCATTGAAGTCATTTCATCACTCATTCAACCACCCCCGTTAATTCATATACTTTGGACAGTGCCTCTGTTGCATCAAGTGCCATGGCATCTGCACCCACTTGCTTCCATAACTCATCATCAAACAAAAACGGAGCACCACCTACTATGATATTGGTGCTGATTCCAGTTTCATTAAAACAATTTCGTAAACTTTTAACTTCATAAGCAAAGTTGAGCATCAGGGTTGAAACCAGCAAAACTTCAATAGCATCTTTTACAACATTAGTAGCAAGCTCATCTACTGGTATTGCACCATAATCAAAAATACTAAATCCACTCGCCTTCAGACATGAAGCAACTATCTGTTTTCCAAGCATATGTTGGTCACCCAGGGTTGCAACACCCAGCACGGGCATATCCCTTCTTTTTGGACTTTCAGGCGGAAGAATCGAATTTACTATTTCTTCACATATATTGCTGGCCATGTACTCCTGAGACAAAGCAATGCTACCGACTTCCCATTCCTTACCTATATTTTCAAGTGCAGGCATCATTATTTGCTGAATTAACTGAAAAGCATTGTCTCCAGTAAATTCATCTTGTATCAGCCGTTTTGCAGCAACCTTGTTCAAAGAAAGCAAGTATTGTTTGAATTGTGAAGATAAAGTAGTATATAGAACCATAAATTATACCCTTGATATATATAATAAATTTAAGCTGCTTCAATAAAAAGATAACTATTGAATAGCCATTAGAATCTGAATTTCTTGAATATTTATTAGATGTTTAAAATTAATAAACACTCAAATAAAAGTTCAATTAGATAAATTATTAAGAAGCTGAAGTATCTGGACAATGTACAACAATTTACTATTATTAGGATTCAATAATTACATCATAAACTCTGAACATTACTTCTGTTGCGTCAGCGGCCATTGAATCAGCACCTAATTTTTTCCACAGAGTATCATCAAGTAAAAATGGAGCGCCACCAGCTATTATTTTAGTGCTGATACCTTCTTCGCTAAAACGATCCTTCAGATCTTTAACCTTATAAGCAAAATCAGGCATTCTGGTTGAAGTCAGAACGATATCAATTCCATCCTCCTGCACTTTACTTACAACATCCTCCACAAGCATATTTCCGTAATCAAATATATTGAATCCAGCTGCTTTCATAAATGAGATTACAATTTGCTTACCAAGCAGGAACTCATCTCCCAGTGTTGTGATGGCCGACGTTGGCATAGCTTTTCTTTCAGGGCTTTGAAGAGGGAGTATTGAGTTTACAATTTCTTCACATGCATTGTTAGCCTTGAGTTCATGAGATAAAGGGATTGTACCATCTTTCCAGCTTAACTCTATGCTCCTGAGAGCAGGCATGATTATTTCGCGGATTAATTGAATAGCATTGTTTCCGGTAAACTCATTTTGTACCATTTTGTTTGCAGATTCTTTATCCATAGAAAGTAAGTGTTGCTCAAATTGTAAAGATAAAGCATTTTTTGTGACCATTGTGTTATTTACCCCCGCCATTGATAGAAGATAAATTCGGAACTATTTCAATATATAGATAACTACATTGACTCAATGTTAGATACTATTAGGAAACATCACCACAAACAGCGCAATCATCTCTTTTAGATATCCTGAGAGATTCTGATTCGGTAGAGAGACCATCCCATATCAATAATTTATTTGTCATTAATTTGCCAATACCAAGAATGTATTTTATCACTTCATTTGCCTGCATCATAGCAACTATACCAGCCGTAACACCAACAACCGGAAAAAGCTCGCTTTTTGGAGGACTTGGAAAAATGCAATTCATGCAGGGAGTTTTACCTGGAATTATAGTTGTAAGCTGACCATTGAAGCCGCTTATTGCTCCATGAAAAAGAGGTATCTTCTTTTTGTGGGCAACAAGGTTTAAAAGATAACGGATCGGATAATTATCCATTGCATCTACTATCAGGTCTGCATCACCCACCAGATCAAAAACATTGGATTCATCAATTGTAGTAGAAACGACCTCTATATTGACTTCTGAGTTTATTGCAGATAGTTTTTCTTCTGCTGAAAGTACTTTTTCTTTCCCCACATCCTTTTCCCAATGTAACACCTGGCGATTGAGATTGCTTGTATCAACTACGTCTTTATCTACAAGCTTGATAGAGCCGATTCCTGCAACTGCCAAATATAATGCCACAGGACAACCTAGTCCCCCTGCACCAGCAATAAATACCCGGGAACTTTTCAGTTTTTCCTGACCATCTTCACCAAAAAGCATGGTCTGCCGTGCATAGCGTTCCAACTCATCCTCACTTAGCATATAGCTCACTTGATCAACAAGACAGAAAAGCTTAATCCTCTAAAAACAGAACTTAGCCACCAAAGACAACCTGAATTATCCGAATTTCATCATCATCCTCAAGAATACAGTCTTCAGGGATAACTTCTGAATTCCTTACCACAAGAACTTCACTCATACTTATATCCAGATCATCTAACAAGACTTCCAGTAAAATGGAATCAACACTTTTACCTTTGAGCTCACCATCTGGCATTGTAATTTTCATAGTGCTACCTTAACTTAGCTACAGTTGCGCCAGATATAAGATTAACGCCGTTAACAGCTGATGAGACTTAAATAAAGCCATGAAATAGAAAATAGTACATAAAATGCAAGTATATAGGATCAATAGATAATTAAACACTACGTAAACCATTTGCCAATATCTTATCAGGAAGAAACACCAGGATTACCTACGGTGTGGGCCACCATACATTTAGAGCTCTTATTCCCTCAATTGCTTAAATTGCTCTTTTTTACTTCGCTGTCCCACACCCATAACCCCACCAGGTTTATCTTGAAAGCAGATCCATATCTGCATCAAATTAATCTTTAATAAAAGATATCAATCAGCAGTCAATATCATTAATGGGCCTGTAGTGTAGTGGATATCACTTTAGCCTCCGGAGCTTAGAACCCGGGTTCGATTCCCGACAGGCCCGTAATTATTGTTCTAAATAGATTCAGCTAGTGCTTAAACAAGCAAAATCTGGCATTGAAGAGTAATCTGCAGCTGTTGAAGAGCAAAGTGAGTCCATGCAGGAATTTGCAAAAAGTTCACTTAAACTTCCAGCATGGCTTCCTAATTCAGGAGATTGTTTCAAACTATATTGGAAAATAAACTTAGAAGAAATATTTGCCTCTAATTTTCTTATTTTAATTCAATAAAACATTCCCAATTGTTGCGTCATCTACAAAAATATAGCTTAACTTAAAATCAATGAGCTCTTTTGGGCAATAGTATGAGTAAACGAGCTGGAATGAAAGGTAAACGGGATGAAGATAATTCAAACCCAAAGACTAACAGGAAAATTGCACTGATCCTGGGAATAATACTTGTACTGGCAGGCATTGCAGGAGTTTTCATTAATGAAGATGAAGATGACCAATCTGTTTCAGATAATGAAGTAGCAATCTATACCCCGGATGAGCCTGAATATGAAATTGAAGAAATGTCATTTACAAAAAACAGTGAGCAAAAGTCATTGCCTGCTATAGATGAAAGTGGATACAATGTGCTAATGGAAAAAAATCTTAGATGAGAATTAAGTTGATGTTCAAGTAGCATCAACAAAAAAAGTAAAATGTAAATTGAGAATCGAATCCTCATTTTGTAGATGTGCGTATGAAAGCCTGCCCACAGGGTGAATAAAATCCCTCTTCTTCCCTCCTTACGGAAGATTCATCGTAAGCGGTGAATGCTCTTAGTCGTGTACTATACTCATCTATTTGCTCAAGTTTTGGTCCTGTAACCATAATATTCCCTCTGGAAAGATCTATTATCCAAAAAACCTTACCAATTTTATAATATAATATTATAATATATAAAAATATGTATCATTGATCCAGAAAAACTAAATTCCCATAAAATACCTAATAATAAATACACAGCACATGATAAAGTAAAAATCAATGACTTGACTAATAACTTCCATAATATGAGTTGATCTAGATGGATAAATCAAAATTAAGAGGCGTTATTTTTGACATGGATAATACCCTTTTTGATTTTGTTGAAGCAAAAATGATCGCTTGCACAAGTGTTGTGAGACATATAAATGCGGGCGATCCTGAGGAATTGTTTAGCTATTTCCGCAGGGACAAATACGGGTTTGAAAACCTGGAAAACATAAGTGATTACCTGAATCACTATAATTTGTATTCACGAGAGGTATTTATTCAGTGTTGCGGCATCTACAGAAGAGAGAAGGTCAATAATATCAAATTGTACCCTGAAGTTAGAAACACGATGTTGAAGCTTAAAAATATGGGATTGATACTTGGATTACTTACTGATGCAGATATGGATAACACAGTATCCAGAATAAAAAAAGTAAGATTATGCAACTATTTTAAATCCTTTTTCACACATGATATAACAGGAGAAAAAAAGCCGTCTCATATTCCATTTAACTATGCATTGAATTCAATGAACTTGCATCCCCATGAAACCCTTTTTGTAGGCGACAGTTTGAGAAGGGATATTATGCCTTCAAAGCAAATTGGAATGACCACAGCCTATGCCAAATATGGGGACAAGAATTCTTCCAGAGATAGAGTTCAAACCGACGAGCCTGATTTTGTACTGAATGATTTTAAACATATAATTGATATTATACTGACAGAAAATGAACCTGAACAAGAAAGAATATGATGTTGTTGTTGTGGGTGCCGGACCTATTGGTTCTACAGCTGCAAGATACGCTGCAAAGAACGGGGCTTCCGTACTCATGGTAGAGGACCATGGATCCATAGGTTCACCTGTAGGATGTACAGGGCTTTTAAGCACAAGAGCATTGTCAGAATGTGATGTGGAGCCATCCGAAACTTTTGTGCTTAACAAAGTACGAGGTGCTTTTGTACACCCCATGAATGGAGAAGAACTTCCAATTGACGGAAAAGAGACAAAAGCATATGTTGTTTCCAGAAAGATCTTTGACCGCACCCTTGCAAATATGGCAGCAAAGGAAGGTGTCGAAATATCACTCAAGACAAGAGCTACAGGTATTGAGAAAAACATCAGAGAACAATATGTTCAGATAACCCAGGAAGGGGTTGAGCGAAAGATACGAACAAAGGTGATTATCGCTGCTGATGGAGTGCGTAGTAATATCGCAAAAATAGCGGGCCTTGGCCAGGTTGATAAAGTACTTTCAGGAATACAGATAGAAGGAGCGTACCAATCCCATGATACAGATTTTGTAGAGTTGTTTGTAGGCTCACAGGCTCCAGGATTCTTTGCATGGACAGTACCTGTAAGTGAAGAGATATCGCGAATAGGGATTGCCATTGATGCAGGGCAGAAATCTGCTCAGGAATGTCTTGAGAATCTCCTAAAAACAAACAAACATCTGTCTTCCCGCTATAATGGTGGAAATCTTGACATTGTAATGGGAGGAATACCAATTGGACCCCTTGATAATACGTACTCTGACGGAGTGCTCATAGTAGGTGATGCTGCCGGACAGGTTAAACCTACATCAGGCGGGGGCATATATACCGGTGCAATATGTGCTAAAATCGCCGGAGAAGTTGCTGCCATGGCTGCATTGGAAAATGATACAACTGCTATGCGTCTTTCTGAATATGATCGAAGGTGGCGTGCTGAGATTGGAAAAGAACTTGCATTGGGAATGAGAATTCACAAATTCATCGGTGGACTGAAGGACGAGGAGATGGATGAGCTTATTAATTCCATGAATGAACCTCAGATACTTGATACAATTACCATATATGGAGATATGGACCATCCATCAATTCTTATAAAAAAACTATTGAACCCTGCAAATTCCAGAAGTCTATTCAGAATATTCCGGGCATTTGCAAAATCAGTACTATGACCTGATGTGAAATTATCAGTAAATACTGACACCTTTTACAGAATCCAGCGCCAGAAGTTCTTCAACTATGCTTCCCGGAACCTTAGAATCGGTAATTATGGTCAATCTCGGTTCGCTTGTGAAGAATGGATCATCGGAAACAGCTTGCCTGATGCTTATATTATGATCTGTGACAACTGTGGATACTTTAGACAGTATGCCTGTACTTGTTGCGTTGTCGGGTGTAATGATTATAACACCAAGACCCAATAAAGGAGCCACTTCAGGAAGGAATGGAATAGATTGCACATTCTGGAATATCTTTCTTAGAAGCTCATCGGAAATTATTGTTTCCGTGGTGGAATCCACGACTCTGCGGTCCACACCGGCTTCTTTGGCAAGCTGAGTATGTGCTATCTCGATCTTACCGGAAGTTACTTTTCCGTCATCATTGACCTGAAAACCACGCTCGAAAAGAACTCTCAGGACCTTTTGCTGAGCAGGATGCTTTTCAAATTTTTGAAGTAGTACACTCCACATATACATCATGTAACCATTTCAAAATATAAAGATTTACGGTTCTGCTTCCCATCTTAGAAAAAATCAGTAGCACCTTAAATACCAAACAAAGAAAAGCATTTTAAGGATTAAAGCATCTAGTAAATACACAATAATTATCATTTAGCTAATAACTTACCCGAAATAGGGCATGGCGCGTTTAGATATCAGAATGCTTTAACCTTTCTAGGATGAAATCAGCGCATTTCGGGATATTATAAATCCAAGGAGGATATGGAATGAAAGAGTATAGAGATTATGATGACCTTCCAAAGATCAAGTTACCACTGGATCAGGAGGTATCTATTAGTGACAGTACAATACGTGATGGGGCACAGATGCCTGGAATTGTAATGAAAAGCAGCCACAAGATCCAGATCTATGAATATTTACACCAGATCGGAATTGAGAAACTGGAATCCTTCGTTTATAATGAGAGAGATAGAAAAGCCATTAAGTTGATGCTGGACAGAGGATATGAATTCCCTGAAGTGACTGGTTGGGCAAGGGCTAATCCAAAAGATATCGACACAGTACTCAGTGTTGACGGAATTGAGGAAACTGGGATATTGATGTCTGTTTCCGACCCACATATTTTTGATAAGATGGGACTTGAAAGCCGTGAAGCTGCAGAAGAGAAATACCTTACTGCGCTCCAGTATGCAGTGGATCATGGTCTTAGGACCAGGGCACATATTGAGGACATGACGCGTGCCGACAATTATGGATTTGTGTATCCTCTTGTGGAAAAGATACTTGATATCGACCCGGAATGTACCATCAGGATATGTGACACCATTGGATTCGGAGTTCCATTTTCAAGTGTGGATGAACCATTTGGAATACCTGCAATTACTAAATACCTTATCGATGAACTGGGTGCAAAGAACATTGAAACACACTGCCATGACGACTTTGGCCTTGCTGTTGCAAACTCCCTTGCAGGATACTGGTATGGAGCTAACTGGTCAAATGTAACTTTCCTTGGAATTGGTGAGAGAGCAGGTAATGCAGAAATGGAAAAGCTTCTTCTTTTCCTTTCAAGGCGTATTGAAGGATTTGACAAGTATAAACTTGATTCCATCATCGAATTCTCAAACTTCATGCAGAAAGAGATTGGTATAAGAGTACCAAGAAATAAATCTGTAGTAGGTAAGAATGTATTTGCTCATGAATCGGGAATCCATGCAGCAGGGGTGCTGAAAAACCCATTTACTTACGAACCTTACCCACCTGAAGTTGTTGGCGGAGACAGGATATTCCTTGTGGGAGATTCATCCGGCATAGAAGTCCTCAGATACAAGGTCCAGGATGCATTGAACGAATTGATGGAAGTGAACATAGAGATTGGCAAGAACGACAAGCGCCTCAGAGCTATCCAGGATGATATACAAAAATTGTACAATTCAGAGAAAAGAGTTTCATGTATTTCCGACGAAGAGATAATGGCCTATGTCAAAAAATATTTTTTCTTTCAAAAAATCGTAGAGAAGCAAATGAACCGCCCTGTGGAAGAAGATGAACGCAGTGAAGACATACCTCAAGGGCCAGAATATGCAAAAGTTCGTATGCATGATACTGTAGAATAAAAATATACACGAGACTTAGTCTGAAATTGAGATGGTGGTTTATCCACCACAGTTCTTTTTTATTCAGGAATAATTCCTTCATTCCATAGCTTATTTCAACACATCTGCGATTAGCTCTTGCAGATCACAGTTATAAACTAAAGAGAGACCAATAGAGATTAAGTGGTCTGATGCCAAAAGTCTAGAAGAGAGAAATCCACATCACGAAAACTGACGGTTTCATGATAGAAGACACATCTGCACCCCAACCCAAACATAAACGGAAGCTTTAGCTCCCTGATCACATTGCTTTTTAGATACTAAAAAGCCCCGGGAGAAACCGGGGCTTTCCTTTTGTTCCCACAATAAAATCAAATAGGATCGATGATCCCATTCAAAGTCACACTCGGTCTCATGGCCTGGGATTTCAATTCCTCATCTGGAGCGTAGTAGCCTTTGAGATCCATAGCTTTGCCCTGAGATTCTAACAGCTCATTGGCAATCTTCTCTTCATTTTCCATCAGAGCTTTAGCTACAGGTTCAAAGGTCGCTTTTAATTCACTATCTTTCTTCTGATCAGCCAGAGCCTGAGCCCAATACATTGCCAGATAAAAATGAGATCCCCTGGTATCTATCTCATTTACTTTTCGGGAAGGGGATCTTCCGTTTTCCAGAACCAGCTCTGTCGCTTTATCCAATGTTTCTGCTAAAACCAGAGCTTTAGGATTATCAAAACTGTTGCCCAGATGCTCCAGAGAAGCAGCTAAGGCCAGGAATTCTCCCAGTGAATCCCAACGCAGGTGACCTTCCGATTCAAATTGCTGTGCGTGTTTTGGTGCCGAACCGCCGGCACCTGTCTCGAAAAGTCCACCGCCATCCATTAGGGGAACGATCGATAACATTTTCGCACTGGTTCCCACTTCCAAAATGGGAAAGAGGTCTGTCAGATAATCTCTCAAAACATTTCCAGTCACAGAGATTGTATCTTTGCCCTCTTTAATTCTCTCCAATGAAAACCTGGTTGCTTCAACGGGATCTTTGATAGATAGTTCCATGCCATCGGCATCATAATATTTTAAATATTTGTTCACTTTTTTAATGAGCTGTGAATCATGAGCTCTTTTCTCATCGAGCCAGAAGACTGCAGGATTACCTGTCGCTTTGGCTCGTTTAACGGCCAGCTTGATCCAGTCCTGAATGGGTGCGTCTTTCGCCTGACACATGCGGAAGATATCCCCTTCTTCAACCGGCTGTTCAATGAGTACATTATTGTTGTCATCGATAACCTGAACTTTTCCTGCACCAGTCATTTCAAAGGTCTTGTCATGTGAGCCATATTCTTCAGCTTTTTGCGCCATAAGGCCCACATTGGAAACGCTTCCCATTTTTGATGGATCAAAGGCACCGTTTTTTTGACAGAACTCAATAGTTTCCTGATACACTCCCGAATAAGAGCGGTCTGGAATTATGGCTTTCATATCTTTCAGATTCCCATCTGGTCCCCACATGCAGCCTGATGATCGGATTGCTGCAGGCATGGAAGCGTCGATGATAACATCGCTGGGAACATGGAGATTGGTAATTCCCTTATCGGAGTTAACCATAGCCAATGCCGGTCTTTTGGCATACAAAGCTTCTATATCTGCTTTGATCTCAGCCTGTTTGTCTTCAGGCAGATCTTGGATCATTGTATAGAGATAGCCCAGTCCGTGGTTTGGATCTACACCCAATTCTGAAAGCAGATCACCATATTTATCAAATATCTCTTTAAAGAAGACCTTTACCACATGACCGAAGATAATAGGGTCTGAAACTTTCATCATTGTCGCTTTCAAATGAACGGAGAATAAGACATCTTTAGCCTTGGCATCTTCTATCTGTTCAGCCAGAAATGCCTGAAGCGCTTTTTTGTTCATAACGGCTGCATCAATGATCTCTCCGGTCTGAAGAGGAGCTTTGTCTTTTAATAGTGTTTTATTACCAGCGTCATCTGTAAAGAAAATTCTGAAATTGGTAGCCTCTTCAGTTTCAACAGATTTCTCACTGCCGTAAAAATCTCCGCTGCTCATGCTGGCTACATGGGATCTGGAATCGGAATTCCATTCTCCCATGGAGTGGGGATGTTTTTTCGCATAATTTTTTACAGCTTTAGGAGCTCTGCGGTCAGAATTCCCTTCTCTAAGTACAGGGTTAACAGCACTGCCCTTAACAATATCGAACTTCGCTTTGATCGTCTTTTCTTCATCATTAGAAGGATCTTCGGGGTAATCGGGCAGATCATATCCCTGAGCCTGGAGTTCTGCGACTGCCGCTTTGATCTGGGGAATTGAAGCGCTGATATTGGGTAGTTTGATAATGTTGGCTTCCGGAGTTAAGACCATCTCTCCCAATTCGGAAAGGGCATCGGAGATCTTCTGGTCCTCTGTCATTCTTTCGGGGAACTGGGCAATGATCCTTCCAGCCAGAGAGATATCCCTGGTTTCCATAGTGATCCTGGCGTTTTTCACATAAGCCTGCACAATAGGAAGGAGCGAACTGGTTGCCAAAGCCGGAGCTTCATCGGTTTTCGTATAAATGATTGTCGATTTCTGTACCATGTTAATCCTTTTCTGTGTAAATTAATAACATTTTATCGAATCGAAGCCTTTATTCTATATAAAGAGAAATTGCTTTATAAACGACTACATAATATATATGTCATACCCAGCAACAATCAACTTAAATTTTAAATGTTAGTCCAGTAGCATTTTAGATAATAATAGCATATACCAAAGTATGATACCAAAAATTCCAATTACAGATGAACACATGCACATCGATCCACGTGCAAAGGGACTCAAAGCAGTTAAGGAGTTCCAGAATACTGGTGGAACACATATTTTTCTTGTCATGAAACCAAGCTGGACAATTGGAGTGAATGTTAGCAAGGCAGAGGATCACATTAAGGTTTTTGAAGAAACAATTGACATCTCCCGACAGATCAATGAAACGGGAGTTACATCTTTTCCGGTCCTTGGCGTGCATCCGGCAGAGCTAACAAAGCTTACGGAAAACATGGAGCTGAAAAAAGCTGTTGATATAATGAAAGGCGGACTTGATATCGCTGCCAGATATGTGGAACGCGGACATGCAGTGGGACTTAAGAGTGGAAGGCCACACTACCCGGTCAGTGAAGATGTATGGGATGCCTCCAATGAGATAATGGAATATGCATTCACACATGCAGCAGACCTTGATTGCGCCATCCAGTTACATACGGAAAGCGTGGAAGAACCAGAGCTTGTAGACATAGCAGAGCGTGCTAAAAGAACAGGCATCAAAATGCAGCGTGTCGTAAAACATTACGCACCACCACTTGTGAATGTATGTGAAAAACTTGGAATTATGCCAGGTGTCCTTGCAGGAAAAGGAGTCATTGAAGAAGCGCTGGAGCAGGGAACACGCTTTATGCTTGAGACTGATTACATTGACGATGTGGACAGGCCGGGAGCTGTACTTGGACCTAAAACAATTCCTCGTAAAACCCTCAAGCTTGTTGAACAATATGGAGAAGAACCTTTCTGGAAGATCCATAAGAAAAATCCTGAAATGGTCTACGATGTGGACATTGAACTATAGTCAAATATCTGGCATTATGCAATAAGCAGCATATAGATATCCATAACATTCGTACCTGTTGGACCTGTTATTAAAAGATCGTTTATTTCTTTGAAGTATGAATTGGAATTATTGTTCCGAAGCATAATACGGGCATCCAAACCGATCTCTTTTCCATCTTTTAGAGTTTCGCCATCAGCGAAAGCACCAGATGCATCTGATTCACCATCATTACCATCAGTAGCTGCCGAAAGCATTAGAACACCCCGAATACCTGTGGCTTCTATGCCAAATGATAAGGCCAGTTCCTGGCAACGGCCTCCTTTGCCTGTTCCATTTATGGTCACGGTCGTTTCACCACCGGCAAGGATACAGGCAGGAAGAGGAATTGGACCACCTTTTGACCGTTCTTCCTTTGCTATTGAAGAAAATACCTTCGCAATTTCTCTGGCCTCACCCACAAGCGAAGATGTCAATATCAATGTGTTATACCCAAATTCTGAAGCTTTTGATCCAGCCTTACTTAAGGCAAGTGAATTGTTGCCCACAAGATAATGAAAAGCTTTCTCAAATATAGGAGCGGAAGATTTAGGGGTCTCTTCACATATACCATCCAGGCCGTCTTCGATCAAACCCTGGACCGCAGGAGAGATTTTTAATTCATACCTATTGACTATTTCCTGGAAATCCCCGAAAGTAGAACTATCAGGCAGAGTTGGACCAGAAGCGACCACATTAAGAGAATCACCTACCACATCAGACAGGATCAAACTTATTGATTCTGAAGGATAGGAAAGTTTAGCCAGACCTCCGCCTTTAACTGCAGAAAGATGTTTTCTTACTGTATTCAGTTCTTCTATAGTTGCCCCGGATCTGAGGAGATCATCAGTCAGTTTTACAATATCTGACACCGAGATATCTTTACGTGGAAGAGTAAGTAAAGCCGAGCCCCCGCCTGAGATTAAAAATACTACAAGGTCATTCTTTCCACTTTTTTCGAGCATATCACGTACTTTTATTCCAGCTATTACTCCATTTTCATCAGGTAGCGGATGACCTGCTTCAAGCACATCAACGTTGTTTAAAGTACCACCAAAACCATATTTTGTGATCACAATACCATCGGAAATATGATCAGCCAAAATAGAATCGATAGCCTGAGCCATTGGAACTGCAGCTTTACCAAATGCTATCAGATTAATATTTTCATAAGAGGAAAGATCGTAGGTTCGGCCATCGATCAATAGAACATTATTTTTGCGGGATACTGCATTAAAAATACATGAAGAGGAGTCTACAGCAGATAGAGCACTTTGATATATCTCAGACGCATCAGATCTTAATTTTTCACGCATTGTTTATCCAGCATTACTTCCAGAGCAAACACATATCATTAAATTAAAAAATATAAGGCTAAGATAATGAAAAGCCTTTTCAATTCTAATTTATTCTTCAGGGATCAAGATCCATGCAAGAATATATAGAAGCAAACCAGTACCAAAGCCGAAAATAGATAATGCCCATAAAAGCCTGACTATAACCGGATCTATGCCCAGATAATCGCCAAGTCCGCCACATACACCAGCAATCAATCTGTTATTTTTAGATCTTCTTAATTGTTTATCCATATTTATCACTTTATTATATGTATGCATATTAATACAATCTTGTTGCAATTGATTTTATTTGCTATTAATCTTTTGTGCAATAACCAAATTACAGATCTTTTGATTTTAGAGTTGACACATTTTACAATCTGAGCTTCCACATTCCGGATTATCAAACTGCCATTTTAGGCCCCAGTTCTTGATCCTGTCGATAATATTGAGAAACTCCTCTCCGCTTTCAGTGAGAGAATATTGTGATTTAACAGGTACAGAGGATTTGTCCACTTCCTTTTTAACAAGACCCTGCTTTTCCAGTTCTTTAAGTCTGATGGAAAGGGTTTTGGGAGTAACATCTTCCAGCTTGTTCTTCAGCTCATTAAACCTCGTGGTTTTCTCTTCACCTTTATACAACTCAAGAAGAATACAAAGTGCCCATTTTTTACCTATAATATCGACCGTTTTATAGATGGTACAATCTTTCATAGTATCAGTTTGGAAACTAACCAATATATAAGTTAGTATCAATAATATATCACTTGTATCAAATTAGTTTTTTCAAACGTGGAGGAAAGAATATGGCAAAAGACTTACTAGAAAAGGGAGCAATTCTGCAGAGAGATCAGGAAACATATGCAATTGCACCACATTTACCTGGTGGAATTGTTGACGCTGCAACACTTAGCAAAATCGCAGAAGTTGCCACAAAATACGAAGCTGCAACATTAAAAGTAACCTCATCCCAGAGAGTTGCTATTGTAGGATTAAAAGAAGAAGACATAGACAGTGCATGGGAAGAACTTGGTATCAAGCCAGGTGCTGCGATCGGACTTTGTGTAAGAAGTGTAAAGATCTGCCCAGGTACAACATTCTGTAAACGCGGACAGCAAGATGCTGTAGGCCTTGGTCTTAAGCTCGATGAGAAATATCACGGAATGGAACTTCCATGCAAATTCAAGATGGCTATTTCTGGATGTATGAACTCATGCTCAGAACCAGCAGTTAAGGACATCGGAATCATGGGTGCTCCAAAAGGATACACTGTGATGGTTGGTGGAAATGCAGCAATCAAACCAAGACTTGCTGATGTCATTGCAGATGAACTGGATGAAAATGAAGTAATGGAACTTACCGACAAGATCATCAATTTCACCAAGAAGAACGGTTCAAAGCACCGCCTTGGAAGAGTCATCAATGAGATGGGTCTTGACAAGTTCAAAAAAGAGATCGGATTATAAACAAAATTATTTTTGATAAGGGGACATTCCCCTTCTTATTTTAGAAAAACGGAGTTGATACTATCGGAGATGTTGAAGAAATTACCAGGATAGCTGTTGTAAGATGTGATGTCGTATCTGAAGCATGTCCGGGTATCGGCTGTTTTAAAGCATTCAATAAAAGAACCGTACAATTCAAAGATTACGATGAGAATACCGAAATGATAGCATTCTTCACATGTGGAGGATGTTCAGGTCGCAGAGTTTACCGCCTGGTGAAGTCACTGAAAAAACACGATGCTGATATAGTCCACTTAAGCTCCTGCATGCAAATGCAAAACTATCCAAAATGTCCTCACATTGACGAAATAAAGAAAACGATAACTGATGCGGGGATGGAAATTGTTGAAGGAACCCATCATTAAAAACAACAGGAGATAAAAATATGGCTCAAAGAATGATAGTTAAAATTGACGAAGAGAAGTGTACAGGATGTGGAAAATGTGTATCTCCCTGTGCTGAAGGTGCAATACAGATCATCGATGGCAAGGCAAAGGTCGTTGCTGAAGAACTCTGTGATGGAATGGGATTCTGTCTTGGTGTCTGCCCGGAAGATGCTATTACAATAGAGAAAAGAGAAGCTGTACCTTTTGACCTTCGAAAAGCAGAAGCTCAGCCAAAGACAACTGATGTTTCTATCAAGTGTTTCAGCTGCGGTTGCGGAGAAGATAAAGGATACCTCATGCCAATGAGACATAAAATGGAAAGTCTCTGGGTTTGTACACGCTGCCTTCCACGCCTGATACACGGATGAATTAACAATGCCACTCAATATCGAACTAAGAGATGTCGTAGATCATCTCTGCGACTATACGTTTAATTTCCACTGGCATGAACAGGCTCTGGACCCTGATTCGGTGATACCCTCACAAAAAGGAACGGAATATAGTTATAGGGATCTTGTAAATGCATTGAAGAAAGGAGATTTCGTGCACATCAAGGGTGATGTGGGTAAGAACTTTGCGTATAGCTTCGGAGCTGATCTGGAACATTTTGGCGGAAGTGGAGATATTGAAAGGGCAGGTAGAATAATTGTTGATGGTAATTTAGGTCCTGAAGCTGCAATGGGAATGGTCTCAGGAGCAATATATGTTGCAGGCAGGATTGCAGAGCCATTGGGGAATATTGTTGAAGTGATATCTGACATGGAATCTTACAGAAAATTCCGCTCAATTACAGACATTGTATGCAATGGACTTGGAAATGATACATTGCTTGGAAACAAGTTAAATGAAAAAGAAAGAACAATGGTGATAGATGACGGAATAATTCGTGGAACGATTGCTGCACGCTGCAATAAATTCTTCAAGATCACTGTAAACGGCGATGTATACAATGGAACAGGAGTGCTCATGCGAGACGGTACTGTCATTGTAAATGGAAATGCAGGTATGAACACAGGAGCCCATTTAGACGGCGGCACTGTAGTTATCCATGGAAATACAGGAGAGTTTGCAGGTGCTTATATGAAAAATGGCACACTGGCATTTATTAATGCTAAAGGACATATTGGCGCTGAAATGACCGGAGGCATAATTTACTCCAAGAATAAGGTCAAAGCTAATCCACCAATTGAAAAAAGCAGAATGAAAGGTGAAGATAGTACACTGATCAGGAAGCTTATGGATGTTGGACGCGTTGAATCAATGATCTACAATAAATACGAGATTGGAGAAGAAAAAGATAAATATGCAGAGGTCCGTATGCGTGACGGTTCAGTAATTATGAGAAAGCTAGATTAGGCTTTCCCATAAGCAATTTCATTATAAGTTCTATTTTGCTTAATTCTATTTAGCTCTATTTTATTTCCAGGAATTTTAGCATATTTGTACCACCAGCCCTTCCGTGTCCGGTGGACTGCCCACGCGTTAATATGACCATGTCTCCCTTTTGGGCTACTCCCATATCTTTCAGAAAATCTACAGAGTTGCATTCCCAATTCTCGACATCCACATCCACGTATATAGGATATACTGCATACTGCAAAGCAAGCCGCTCACATGTTTCAGGATAACGACTGAATGCGAATATCCACTTATCAGGCCTAAAGCGGGAAATACTTCGCGGAGTTTTTCCAGATACGGTTGGAGTTACCACGAATTTTATAGGAAGAGACCAGAGTGCATCATTCACCTGCATGGAGATCATATCCTCCACATCAGGATGACGCTTATTGATGGCTTTTTTCATGAGCTCGAGGCCAATCGTGGATTTGCCTCTCCATATTTCAGTTTCCTTAGCTATTTTTGCCATCATCTTTACAGTTTCAATGGGATACTTACCCACTGCAGTCTCTGCTGAAAGCATCACAGCATCCGTACCATCTATAATAGCATTTGCAACATCTGTGGCTTCAGCTCTTGTAGGACGGATATTCTCTATCATGGATTCAAGCATCTGGGTTGCGGTTATTACAGGCGTACATGCGATGTTAGCCTTGTGAATTATCTCTTTTTGAACAATTGGGACTTCCTGTATGGGTATTTCCACACCGAGATCTCCTCTGGCTATCATTACTGCATCGGTTTCCTGCAATATGGAATCAATGTTATTAACTGCCCTCTCGCGCTCGATCTTTGAAACAATGAAAACTTCTTTTCCTTTATCTGCTGCGTAATCCCTTACCTGGATAATATCTTCTTTTGACTCAATAAAAGATAAGCAGAATATATCAAGTCCTACCTCAAGTCCAAAATCAACGATCTCCAGATCCCTTCCGGTTATAGGATTTATGAATATTTTAGAACCAGGAAGATTCAGGCCTTTGTTAGAGTATAATGGACCACCTATAATGACATCACAAAAAACATCTTCTCCTTCGATATCATTGCACTGGAGCTGAATGAAACCGTCATTAAGATAAATTGATTTGTCAACTGACAGACTATCTGCAAGCTGATGATAATGAACGGGGATCAATGAATCTGTACTGTCAACATGTCTTGGTGTAAGAAGTACATTCTGACCTTTTTCCAGGATCATTGGTTCATCTTTGATAGTCCCGATCCTGATCTTAGGTCCTGGCAAGTCAGCCATGATAGCAACCACCATATCAAGCTCAGCAGAAACATCACGAATTCTCTTGATTACTTCACGGTGATGTTCCAGATCACCATGGGAAAAATTCAGTCTGGCAACATTCATGCCACTGATGATCAGCTCTTTTAATACTTCCTCTGAGGAGGACGCAGGGCCAATCGTACATACTATCTTGGTTTTATGGTCTGGTAATTGCATTTTCCCACCGGATAATACATTCAACCTTTTTCCTAATATAATTATGGAACTGCTCAAAAAATGCCATTCTTTGCAGTATATAAGCGGTTTTATATGCGGTTGAACTCAAAAAGGTTAATATAGATATAACTTGAAAATAATTAAAGGGGTTTAATAATGACAAATATAAAAAATGAACTCACAGATAATCAAAAACAGGAGCTTTCTGATATTTTTGGTCATGGTGTTAATTTCAGGGAGAGGGAAAGGAAATTCTATACCCATGATGTGGGAGCATTACCCTCACTTGTGAAAGGAATGCTTGGAAACACTACACCTGCTGCTGTTGTTAAAGTGAAAGATGAAGAAAAAGCCATAGAGCTTGTTAATTTTGCACGTAAGCATAAGATACCCATTGTACCAAGAGCCGGGGCATCTTCCGGATATGGAGGAATTATCCCCACTAATGGTGGAATAATTGCTGATGTAACTCCCATGAAGGAGATCATCAGTGTTGATAAAGAGAATATGAAGGCCACCGTTGGTGCTGGAATTATATGGTACCATCTTGAAACAAAACTTAACGAACAAGACCTTGCAGTCCAGGCAGTTCCTTCAAGTGCACTTTCTGCAACTGTTGGTGGCTGGCTTGCACAGAATGGTATAGGTCATGGAAGTTATGAATACGGCTGGTCCCAGGATACAATGGAATCAGCAAGGGTTGTTCTGCCAAACGGAGATGTGAAGGATATATCAGGAAAAGAACTTGATAAGATAATCGGCACCATGGGAACCACCGGCATAATCACGCAAGTCACCCTGAATCTGCGCAAATATGAGAAAACTGCTGCCATTTCTGCTGAATTCTCAGACCCTGCAAGAATGAAGGCAGCAATAAAGAAGGTAGCTGAAAAGAAGATACCAATCTGGTCCATTTCTTTCCTTAACCCCCAATGGGCTGAGATGAAGAACATCGCACCTTACAAAACACATTACGGGGAAACTGTGGAAGAACACAGACCCGAACTTCCAAAATCATATATCTGCAATTTTGCCTATCCTGAATCCAGGGATATAACTGCTCTTGAAGAAGCGATCAAAGAAGCTGGCGGAAAAGTTCTGCCACAGGAAATTGCAAATCATGAAACCCAGGAATGGTTCCGCTCTATGAAAGTAAAGAGGTTAGGTCCATCATTTATTCCGGCGGAAGTTGTAGTTCCTATCGATAAGATAGACACCATGTTCGATGAGATCCAGAAGAAGATAGGTTTGCCTGTACTTGTTGAGGGAATGGTTGCAAAGGGCGATGAAGCCGTTATGCTTTGTTTCATCCCACATTCTGAAAGATCATTCAAGTATAATCTTGCATTCCCTCTTGCTCTGAGCATTGTTAAAATGGCAGAGGAGAATGGCGGCAGGATATATTCATCGGGATTGTATTTTGCCAAGCAGGCAGAAAATGTCTTTGGAAAACGCTTGCCTGAAATTCAAAAGTTCAAGAAGGAGGTTGACCCTGACGGCATCATGAATCCAGAAACGCTTTCAGGAAAGACCATGATCAAGACAGGACTTTCCTTTGCGAAGGCCTTTGAACCCATAACGCGCAGTGTTGGTAATATGTCGGGTGCAGACAAAGCTGAGTTCAAGGACGAGAGGAAAATACCCGGAGACATTATCTCACATGCTTATACCTGCGCCCAATGTGGATATTGTGTGAGTGAGTGCGACCAGTACTACGGACGTGGCTGGGAATCACAATCACCACGTGGAAAATGGTTCTTCATCAAGGAGTATCTTGCCGGAAGAATGAAGCTCGACCAGGAGCAGGCAGATACATTCCTTGCGTGTACCACCTGTGAGATGTGTGATTACTACTGCCAGCTTGACCTGCCTATTGAGCGCTCATGGATGACACTGAGAGAAAATCTGGTGCAAAAGCGTGGTATGATGACCATTCCTCCGTTTGAGATCATGGCACAGAGTCTTGATAACCAGAGGAACATCTGGGCAAATTACAGGGTTGACAGGGACAAATGGATACCCGATGACATCAGGCCGAAGATCAAGGACAAAGCTGACATTGCTTACTTTGCCGGATGTACCGCATCTTTTGTGGAAAAGGACGTTGCGGAAGGTACTGTAAGACTGCTTGATGATGCAGGAATTGAGTTCACAACCCTTGGTGACAAGGAAGCATGCTGTGGAATTCCAATGCTTGTTGCCGGAAAGTGGGATGTGTTCGAGAGAATCCTGAAAATGAATGTTGCCAACATGCAGAAAGCAGGTGCCAAGACCGTTGTCACTTCATGTCCTGCATGTCTGCTTATGTGGAGGACAATCTATCCGCAGTGGGCGGAAAAACTGGGAATGGAATTTGACATTGAGGCAAAGCACTATTCCGAAGTGCTCGTGGATAAGCTGGATGTACTGAAACCCAAATTCAAGGTACCTTTGAACAAGACCATTGCATGGCATGACTCATGTCACCTCGGCAGAGCCGGTGCAGGTGTCTATGAGCCTCCAAGAGAACTGCTGAAAGCAATCCCGGGGGTCAAGTTCAAGGAGATGGAACATAATCGTGAAAAAGCCCTTTGCTGTGGTTCTGTTGTGACACTTATCGATGAGCCGAAGGTGGCCAGTAAGATCGGAAATGTCCGTTTGCAGGAAGCTGTGGACCAGGATGCTGATATCATGGCTGCACTCTGTCCATGCTGTATGGTGCAGTTCAGGATAGCTGCTAAAGAGAACAATGTGAACATGGAGATACAGGACCTTGGTGCCCTTGCAGCCCGAAGTCTCGGATACGACATCCCTGATACCACGAACGTGTCACTTGTTGCGTGGGCGACCTTTGACAAAATGATCGAACTCATGGAGCCCGAGAACATGACCGATATGATGGTTGAACTGTTGCCTGACATGATCGGAGCCATGCCTTCATACATGCAGGCCATGATGAAGACAGTGAAGTACGTACCCGGCATGGACGCGCTCATGAAACCAATGATGCCAAAGATGATGCCGCTGCTCATGCCATCCCTTATGCCAAAGGTAATGCCAAAGATGCTTGTTGCAGTGGAAAAGAGAGTCCCAATGCCGGATTATATGAAGGAACAGATGCCAGACCTCATGCCGGCTGCAATGGAAAATCTCATGCCTAACATGCTTCCGCAGATAGCACCACTGCTGACGCCGAAGATGATAGAATATATCAAAAATAATTGAAAGAGAGTAAAAGGCCATAGAGCCTTTTACGATTATTTTTTGATTCATTTTAATACACATAGTTGTCTTGATTAAAAATTTCCGATTAGTCAAAGTAATAGGAAATATTTTTCCGCAGCTTCTATTGATACGAGTAAAACCGATTTATATAAAGGAAAATGGCACATTTCCAGTCTGCCGTTGGAAATCGCAAAAAGTGTTACTTTGTACTTCAACTAACTAGTGATTTGGAGAGCGACTATATTTCAAAGTGTTTAGAAATATTGGCGACCAAACTTTTCCAAAATGAAAAGAAAACAGTGACTTTTAAGTAGCATTTGCTTTACTTGGCAGTTTAGACATATTGTAAAATATAGCTCTAACACCTAGATATAAAAGTAGTACAACAAAATCAAGTATATAGATAGAAAAGAGACATCTTTACCACCACCCTTTATAGATGTCCCCTTTCCAAAAGAATACCTTTCAAGGTATCTTATTCGATGAGCCACTCCATAGCCCGCAATAATATAGTTAGTACACAATTGCTTATATTTGTTTCTATTTTGTTGCACATTATACGTATGGATAGAAAAATCCAAATTAGCAGAATCTAATTTCTGATTAAATTATAGAAAAAGAAAAGCATTATTAGAGGCATGTTATTTGGGGAGTGGGGGTACATGTATAAAATACCCATTAGTTTACTTTTTACATTAATTTATGTTCAACTTCAATGGTCGTAAAGACTAAGTAGTTACGCATCATAATGCATAATAATATATAAAGTTTTCGCAGTTTAAATTTTGAAAATGAAAATTTTCAAGATATTCTTGATTATCTTGAAGAAAATGAATCTGAAAAAGCGGTAGTTCTTTTTGGCCGTCCTT
>Ga0206328_107_pt1 | contig 63963 bp, 68 predicted proteins | sample SalPonR1_A_D2_MG_FD_142664 | JGI IMG/M metagenome (GOLD analysis project Ga0206328, IMG submission 142664)
CCGGCAAGAGCACATATCGACCCGGCAGCTTGCTACCTCGATGTCGGTTCTTTCCATCCTGGCTGTGCAGCAGCAGCCAAGGGTGAGGTTGTTCGCCTATTAAAGGAGATCGTGAGCTGGGTTTAGACCGTCGTGAGACAGGTCGGTTACTATCTACTAGAGGTGTTAGTGGTCTGAAGGTAAGCTACTTTTAGTACGAGAGGAACAGAGTAGCGGCGCCACTGGTCGATCGGTTGTCTGACAAGGCAATGCCGAGTAGCTACGCGCTAAGGAATAAGAGCTGAATGCATCTAAGCTCGAAATCTGACCTAAAAAGAGACCGCACTAAGGATTCCGGTAGAAGACCGGTTTGATAGGGTCGGGATGTACGCACCAAGGCAACGAGGTGTTCAGTCCACGGCTACTAACCATCCGTACCTTTCTACTTTGCTTTGTCCGGGCGAAATCTGGTTATATGCATGCAATTATACACGAGTTCAATCCATCACTATAATCGTGAATGTGAGCTTGGCGGCCACAGCGGCGGGGCAATTCCTGTACCCATCCCGAACACAGAAGATAAGTCCGCCAGCGTTCCTTACTGTACTGAAGTATGAGAGTCTTCGGGAACTCTGGATCGCTGCCATCTCACTTTCACATTAATACCTTTTTTAACTAGTAATTATCAATAGAATAGTTTTACGTTTGTTTACACACATGTCAATGATATAGCTCGGTTGATGTGTATTTTATAAAACATTGTTAATATTTGCATGCTTGTATATTGATCCTTAGCCATGCATGTGTCATTTGCCAGACAAGTTTCATCCAGATCTAATAATCATAAAAGAATGAGGAATAAATAGTATATTCATTCCATCCTAACAACTATTCCCCGAAGAAGTCTTCCAAGTATATCAGAACCTGTAATTATTATCTTCTCAGGGTCTTCATCGTTCCAATAAATAATGAGGTCCTCATCAATAACATTATCTTCGGCATCCATTGGATATACCTTTAATTTATGCAGAATATCCCCTATTTTTCTATCTGGATTAGTAACTATCAGTGGCCTATGGCAGTATTTGTGCGGCTTGAACTCATTGTCTACTTGTAAAGCCCCTCTTAAAAATCCATCTGAATCAATAGCCATTCTAGGTTTTTCATCATCATCTATTACGATAATCCATTTTTTACCAGAAGCTGCTATTTTTTTCAGGAATACATCATCATTCTCTCCTGAAATATTCGGGAACATGGGCCATTCACTTTTAAACGGAAGCTTAATTATACTGCGTGTATCAAGAAGCGACCCTTCCTTTTTAATATTCAGATCATCGATTGCCAGAAAATTCAAAGCGCCAGTGGCTTCAAGCCTGTCAATATCTGATATTGCTGATTTCATATGTTTTTCGATCATTATGCGAAAAGACTTTTCTTTATAAAACTGTGTTTTTTCTTTACCCAGCCACCAATCAAGGATATGTGCAGAAGGCTTAGCTACAGGAAATAGCAGTAACTGGTAGAATTTAACAAGTGGACTAAGGAATGCCCCCATCTTCAGGGCGTTTCGTGAGAAATATGCCTGCGGCATGATCTCTCCAAAAGATGTGATCATGATCGTTGAAAATATGAACGCTGTAGCCCCTGTCATGACAGACTCAGTCAGAAGCGTAAGCAGAACATTAATTCCAACATTTCCCCATAGAAGTGTTGCAAGTAAGTAATTTGAATCTTTACGCATTTTGAGGATCTTTAATGCATGTGGATTCTTTGACTCAGCTTCTATCTCAAGCCGGAGAGGTGTCAGGCCAAAAAGTCCGATGGTCAAACCTGAGAAAACAGCGGACTGTACAAGACAAAGAATAATAAATATCCATGTGACTATTGCATCCATGAGTCGCTATCCCGTTTAAAAAAGTTATTGAGTTTCATCATATATATTCCGAACAGCCTAATCATCTGTGAATGGTAATAAAGATTTTCTTACATGGTGCATATTTCTACTTAATATATGTCAGTAGAAGTTTAAATATACCTTTACTCTTATTAAGGCAATTATGTCATCACAATTCGATATCATTCATAAGGATGCAGCAGGTCGTATAGGGAAGCTGACAACTCCGCACGGAGTGATTGAAACGCCAACTGTAATGCCTGTTATCAATCCTAATATCCAGACAGTAAAAGCATCTGAAATGAGAAGTTTCGGTGCACAAGTACTCATTACTAATTCATATATTATCTATCGTAAAGATGAATTGCGGGAAAAAGCATTAAAAGATGGTCTGCACGCACTTCTTGATTTTGATGGCCCTATAATGACAGATTCAGGTTCATTCCAATTATCTGTATATGGGGACGTCGAAGTCACCAACGAAGAGATCATTGAATTTCAGCAAAAAATAGGCACTGATATTGGTGTTCCTTTAGATATTCCAACTCCTCCCGATGTTACTCGTGAAAGGGCAGAAGAGGAACTTAAAATTACGATCGAGCGTCTGAAGGCTGCAAGGGAGCTTGTAAAAGATGGTATGTTACTTGCAGGTCCGGTGCAGGGATCTACATATAATGATCTTAGGGAAGAATGTGCAAGAACCTTATCAGAAATGAAATTTGATGTTTATCCGTTCGGTGCAGTGGTCCCATTAATGGAATCATACCGTTACTCTGACCTGGTGGATGTCATAGCATCAGCAAAGAAAGGACTTGATCCAACGGCCCCTGTTCACCTGTTCGGTGCAGGCCACCCTATGATGTTCGCACTTGCCGTGGCACTTGGATGTGACCTTTTTGATTCTGCAGCATATGCATTATATGCTAAAGACAGACGTTACATCACTGCCAGAGGAACTTATCATGTTGATAACCTGAGATACCTTCCATGCTCTTGCCCAATATGCATGTCTCACACAGCAGAGGAACTAAAAAAGGCTCATAACTGCACTGAACTACTGGCAAAGCATAACCTCTACGTTACCTTTGAAGAGGTCCGTGAAGTCAAGCAAGCTATATGGGGCGGTAATCTATTAGAACTTGTGGAGCAGCGCTGCCGCTCACACCCTCGCATGCTTGAAGCACTCAAGACCCTGTCCAATTATTCCGAGTGGCTGGAACAGTGTGATCCTGCATCCAAATCAACATTATTCTATTGTGGTCCAGAATCTGCTAAAAGACCTGAAGTGCTACGCTTCTCCAAACATGTGGAGAACTTCACAATACAGGGGTCTGCATTGATTCGTGCTTATCCTACAAAGCGTGATAATGAATATGAAAATGTATTGATATTCAAAGCACCATTCGGCACATATCCACAGGAACTTGCAGAGGTCTACCCATTGAACGCAGAGGTTGTTAAAACACCTGACAGTGAGTCACTCGAAGTTGCTTATCTCAATACCATCAAGCTTGTGGAATTGAACCCTGATGCACAGTTCACTTTCCTCATGCAGGGAAGATTTGAGCATCCACTGGTGGAAAAACTCGAAGCACTTCCAAACGTGGGAATAGTGCTGGCACACAATTACTGATTGCCAGTACTTATCACACCCTAATACTAATATATAATATAATGAATTATGAGCTAGAATCTACAGGTGATCATCTTGGTATCCACTTCTGACTCAAAGAAAAGAAACCCATATTTAGAATTACTCCGGCCGGAAATTGCAGACATGGACTTTGCACTTCCAGCTGCAAGTGCATTGCTGGCCAGTTATCTGGCAGTAGGGGCATTGCCTGATCCTATTCTTTTCATAATAGCAGTTATAGGTGGATATGCAGCCATCACCAGTTCATATGTTTATAATGACTGCTGTGATGTTGATATTGATAAGATCAATCTTCCAAATAGGCCACTGGTGGCGGAAAAAGTCACGCGTAGTATGGCCTTGAAATATTCTCTGTTCCTTTTCATCGTAGCTGGCTTAGCTGCCTTCTACCTGAATCCCGAATCTCTTTTCATACTTGTTATTGCCGTTGCAACGATCAGTATTTACTCCGCTGCAGCAAAAAGGCTGACATTTTTGAGTTTTGTTCCAGTGGGGATCGCATATGGCTTGGTGCCAATAGGTATATGGCTGGCCTTTGATCCTGCAGGAATTCTGAAACAACCTGATTATGGCGCTATTTTACCGCTCCCTGCAATATTCCTGGGACTCATGATGTGTTTCACTGACTGGGGATTCACACTTTCCGGTGTTGCTCGTGATGTAGAGGGTGACAAGGCACGTGGTGCTCCGACTTTCCCAGTAACCTTTGGAGTTCCTGCTACAGCAAAGTTTGTAACTCTCATGTGGTTTATTGGTGTACTAGCATCTCTTGCAATAGGCTGGACTGCAAAGATCGGTCCAATATATTTTGCAGGTGCTATTCTTGCAGGCGGTTGGATGCTCACACAGTCTTTTGATTTCATAAAGACCCCAACTCCTGAACGTGGTGGAAGGCTTTTCCTTCAGGGCTCCAGATACAGGGGTATAATGTTTGGTTCACTTATATTGGATGTAATTCTATCCACTGTTCTTGCATCATATGCAGGAATACTCTGGTAATGATCGAGGCTCGATAATGGATGCAGATATTATAGTCATAGGAGCTTCCCCTGCCGGTCTTATGGCAGCCAGAAATGCTTCTCGAAAAGGGTGCAATGTAATTGTCATTGATAAAAAGGAAGCTACAGGAGTTCCTCCTCATCCTGCAAACACTTTTTTCAAAGGAATGTTTGACAGAGCAGGTGAGGTAGTTGATCCAAGCTATGTTATAAAAACCCTCAAAGGTGCGCACATAGTGGCACCTTCCGGAAGAGAGGTAATATTTGAAGGCGAAGCTTACTTCCTTGATCGGAAAAAATTCGATGAATTCTATTCAAAGCAGACTGCAGACTCAGGTGTTGATATTCGTATGGGCATTGAGGCGTTCAATGTGCTCAAAAATGGCGACACTTTTGTTATAAGCACAACAGATGGAAAGTTGAAGTGTAAACTTGTAATAGTCTCAGACGGTATCAATTCAAAGATTGCCGGCCTTTTAGGTATGAAATCACTGAAATACCCGCAGGACATTGCCTGGGCGCTTGAAGCAGAGGTTGAAGCAGATGGTATCGGTGAGCCCGATATGTTCGAATATTATGTTGGAAATCATGCACCTGGCTGGAAATCCACTTATTCTCCATGTGGTGGAAATCGTGCCACCCTTGGGATGTATGTGCGTAGGAACGGCAGGGATGTTTCAGATTTCTTCGATGCGTGGGTTGAGAAGTTCAAAAAGCTCAAAGGCATCGATGAGCTGAAATTCATAAGCAAATCAGTTGGCGGGGATCCAATTGTTGCAATCCCCAATGAGATTATAATAGATGGCGTGATGCTTACTGGTGGTTCTGCAGGTCAGTCTGGTATTGGGTATGGCATGCATGCCGGGCAGATGTGCGGTGATGTTGCAGCAGATGCAATTGCAAAAGGTGATGTTTCCAAAAAGGCACTTTCAGAGTATAGGAAACTCTGGAATGCTGCTTACAGGACTGAGTATTATTTGGGCAGGTTCGCATTGGAATCCCTGAGAAAAATGACTGACAAAGAGATTGACGACCTGATGAAGGTCTTTGAAGGCGAGGATCTCACTGTTCTGGGTGGAACTCCTTTCAACCAGACTGTTCAGGTATCAAAGATGATCCTGAAGAAAAACCCGTCAGCAATTCTCTCATACAGGGCACTGTTCAGAAATAAGTAGGGAATATTGGCGAGTCCATGAAAAACAAATATTATTTTTACAAGAACCCTGTGTTCAAAGTATATGCCAAAGTAGAGGATAACAAGGTCCAAATGAAGACCTCCGGTATTGCATCTACCTTCATGGATTCTTTCATTTCTGACATGACTAGCATATTCGAGGGTACACAACCTGCAAAAGTGGAAGATGACAGGCTGATCTATTCAACATGGATGCCTCCAATACCAAGTAAGGCGTTTGCCAGGCTTGTATCAAGTCAGATGAAAGCCATGAGGGGAAAGTATGTTCCAGAACAAATAACAATTTCAATCACAGAAGAATGCCCCAACAAGTGTATACATTGTGCTCTTCCGGATACTAAAAACAAGGCAAGGCTTGAGCCTGATGCAGTAAAGAATATAATTGACCAGACGATCAACCTGGGGTCCACACTCATTATCTTCGACGGCGGGGAGCCACTTTTGTATGATGGTCTTGAGGGCCTTATAAGCTATGTAGATCAGTCAAAGGCAATCCCAGCCCTTTTTACATCCGGTGTGGGTATGACTCCTGAACGTGCAAAGAGCCTGAAAGGTGCAGGTCTTTACATGTTAAGTGTAAGCTTAGATAGTGCAAATGCAGAAGGTCATGACTACATGCGTGGCAGGTCCGGCGTTTTCGATGAAGCAGTTAATGCTGTAAAATACGGACTTGAAGCGGGTCTTTTAGTTGGCATTTACGTTGTGCTCTCTCCGAAAAATGTTGATGAACTGGATGATTTCTATGAGCTTGCAAAGTATCTTTGTGTCCATGAGCTATCTTTTTATGAAATCGTCCCGACTGGCAGGTGGCAGGATCACGAAGGTGAAGTTGTTTCAGCTGAAGGTCTCAAAAAGTTCGATGAATTTGTGGAACGTACCTCAAATGATGAAGGCCCTCGCATATTCCCTATTCCTCAGATAATCAGAAAAATGGGATGTTTTGCAGGTAGGAAGTGGCTCCATGTAACTCCTGAGGGTGATGTTCTTCCATGTGCATGTATGCCAAAGCCATATGGTAATATCCACAGTGAATCCCTGTCTTCCATATGGAAAAAGATATACAAAGACCCTGTTTTTACATCCGGGCCATGTCTTATGCGGGATGAGTCTTTCCGCAAATCTCATTTGAACTTAATAGAGTAGATCTTTCTCTGATTTTAATATTCAAATCGAGGCTTAAGTTTCAGCTTAACCTTATGCCCATAGCTCAAGCTTAAAGGCAATTTGATTTTTTATAGAATTAGATAAAAAAAGATACAATAATGGGTGATATCTCACCCATATTGTGATGTCCTCCTTATTTGAGCAGTCCAGATTTCTGGAGTGCCATAAGGTTTTCCATAGTAAGTTTTCCACCGGACTTGAACTTGTCGAAGATATCTTCTGCATCTTTGCGAGCATCTGCCTTCTTATCATCGACATCGCCTTTCTTCAACTTGCGAATTTCTTTGTCAATGTCGCGAATCTCTTTCTGTGCTGAAATGAATAGCTTGTGCTGCTCATCAGCGCTTTCCTGGAATTTAACGAATTCCTTGTGTGCAGCATCGGATTCTGCGCGGACTTTATCTGCCTCTTTGAAAGTGGTTATCATCTTGTCGTGATATTCCTGTGCTTTCTGGGCATATTCTGAAAGTGTAGTGTGATGTACTGAAGCCTCATCTCTGATCTCCTGAGCCTCTGCTAACAGCTTCTTGAGTTCATCGTTACCCTCAAACTGATCTTTCTTTGCAGCATATAATTTCTGAAGCTCAGTGATCTTGTTTACAAGTTCTCTTTCCTTGTTTGGTGTGAGGACCTCTGTCTGCTGGGTGAACTCTAGCCTGTCGACTTCCTTACGTATGTCCTTCATTGAAGGGCCGCCAAGGTTGCTGTCACCGCGGATTAGATCGATCTGTGCAAAAATCTCGTTTGCTTTTGCGTTAACTTCGTCACGAAGTACTTTGTACTTTTTGACGTTTTCGTTATTTTCATCACGAAGCTTCTTGTATTCCTGTGCTTCGTTGATAAGGTCCTTTGTGTTCTTGTTCAACTCATTACGCTTTCCAGCAAGTGTGCTTGCTTCTGCATTGAGTTCATTACGCTTTACTTTGTATTCTTCAGACTGGGTTTTAAGTGCAGTCTTCTTGTCGTTAAGTTCTTTCAACATGTCCTTATTATCCTCCCGATCCAGCAAAAAAGCTGGCATTTCATGCATTTCTAATGCACGATTCTGGCTTTACCCATCCAGTGATTCTATCACTGGAATTACTGCCTCAAGGTCCTTTTCTGTAATAACAACAGTGGCATGCTCGTGCAGAACTGGCTTTGCGTTAAATGCTATCGCGTATTTTGCTACTTTAAAAATACAGATATCATTGGCTCCATCGCCCACTACAATGCATTCCTCTGGTTTGGTATTATATTTACGAGATATCTCTTCCAGAACAAATTCTTTAGAACCTTGTCCTGTAAGTGGCCCAGTGACCTCTCCTGTAAGGCATCCTTTGTCGGTTATAAGCACATTAGCTACTACATGATCAATTCCCAGTGTTTTTCCCACTCGCTCAGCAGCCATGGTAAAACCTCCGGAGATCATTGCAGTCTTATAACCACGAGATTTCAAAAAGCTGATAAGTTCCTTTGCTCCAGGCATAAAAGGCATACTGTCGACAGCCTCATGGGCTTCTTCGATGGTAAGGTCCTTTAGCAGTTTTGCTCGCTCAATAAGAGCTTTAGAAAAGTCCAGTTTACCCTGCATTGCTAGCTCGGTAATTTTGGAAACTTCGTCTCCAACTCCTGCTGCAATTGCTAGTTCATCTATGGTTTCAGTATCAACGAGGGTACTGTCCATATCAAAAACGATCAACTTATTCTTTTCCTCAAAACAATCGGTGCAATTCACTTGATCAAACCTAGATTTTGAATCCCGTCGTGAAACAGTATTTAATTGCCGAGATTGATGTGAAATGAGTTACATTGCTTTTAAGTTTGTCGGGTAAAATGAAGGTCCTATATCTTTTCTATCTGTATTATTTCTGTTGATAATCAGTATTGCCTATTATATGCCGTAGCATTCCAAAAATAATATATGCTACATAGCCTATTGCACTATTGTGATTTTACATGGCAAAAATTGGATTTATTAAGTTAGGTAATCTTGGTATGAGCCAAGTGATCGATCTTGTACAGGATGAGATCGCAGCAAGAGAAGGAATCAGTGTACGTGTTTTTGGAACCGGTCCAAAGATGGGCAAAGACGAAGCAGTTGCAACAGAAGAACTCAAGAAGTTCGATGCAGACTTCTACGTAATGATCAGTCCAAATTCAAGTGCACCTGGTCCAACCGCAGCACGTGAGATATACAAGGACGTTCCATGTATTGTCATCTCAGATGGTCCTACAAAGAAGGATGACCGCGCAGCACTCGAAGAAGCAGGCTTTGGTTACATTATTATGACCGTCGACCCACTCATCGGTGCAAAGAGGGAATTCCTCGATTCTGTAGAGATGGCTTCATTCAACGCAGATGCAATGAAGGTACTTTCAACATGTGGTGTTGTAAGACTCATTCAGGAAGAACTTGACAAGGTCGCAGCAATGGCTGATGAAGGTAAGGAACTTGAACTTCCACACATCCTTGCAAACCCAAACAAGTGTATCGAAAGAGCAGGCTTCAACAACCCATACGCAAAGGCAAAGGGTCTCGCATCACTCCACATGGCTGACACTGTTGCAAAGATCAACTTCCCAGCATGCTTCATGCTCAAGGAAATTGAAGAGGTAACAGTTACAGCAGCAGCTGGTCACGAAATGATGCGCGCAGCAGCGCAGCTTGCAATTGAAGCAAGAGAGGTCGAAAAGATCAACGACTCCGTTACCAGAAAGCCACACGCTAAAGCAGGCGCAATTCTGGAAAAGACAGCACTTTGCACAAAACCTGAATAAAAATAAAAAAGTACCTTAATGGTACTTCTTTTCTTCTTTTTATGAATTATTCAAGTATTTTTTTGATTGCAGTTTTGTCATATGCAGTTCTGGTAGCTTTGACATATCTTTCTTTTAAAGTTGCATTAGAAAATTCAAAGATAAAAAAAGCTGAAGAAAGTGAATCTGCTGAAGAAATTAGATCTGATGAACCTGAAAAATATTAAAAAAGAATAAAAAGTGAACCATTAATCCTGGTATTTTCGGTTCACAGTAATTAGATCATTGTTCTTCTTTTGCTCTTGGCATAGCAATTATTTCTCTTACCTGAAGATTAAAGAAATCAAAGGAATGTGCTGGCCTGACAACCACTGCAACATCAGCGCCCCAACGTGTGCCGCCTATTGAAATGATCTCTGTCTCTTTCGAAACAGGTATATGTCCTGAATCTGCAGCCATCATGGTACATTCAACAGCAACCTTGAATCCCTTTCCAAACATGGTGCGCAGTGTGTCTGATATAACATCTGCACGACTTGCTCCTCCAATACGCTTTGAGATAGCACGCTCAACACCAGAGAACATGTGTGATTGGGTGGTCATGAGAACTCCCAGTTCGTTCAGCTTTTTAAGCTTCTCTTCATTTACTTCCCATTTTCCACTTTCCTTCAGTCCGTATTGGTGGCTAATAGCAATGAGTTTTACGTCCTGGTCTTTGAATGCTTCTGCAGCCTTTAATGCAGTTTCTCCTGTTGTACTTGCAAGGACCACGTATTCAATATTTAATTCACTTGCTCTCTTTGCAGCAAGTTCCATTATAGCTTCTGTATTTTCCGGTCCGACTTCATCAAGGTATGTTATTGATTTATCCATCTGATCACCCTAGTTTTTACTGTTATAAGTATAAATCCAATCTTGCATATAAGTTTAGGTTTTTACAATTATGAAAGAAACGATGCTCTTATCTATGTCTTATGCAATATATCAGTATTAGGGAGTCTAGTTAGTTTTTAATTTAAAGGTGATTTTTTTGGCAGACACAGATTATGATAACAATGGTGTACAAATAACCACAAGCGAACTCAAATCTAATGGCCCGGTTCTTGTAGAAGGTTTTCCAGGTATTGGGCTTGTAGGCAATATTGCAAGTCAGCAGATTATCGATGAGCTTAATATGGAATATATGGGTTCCATCGACTCCAGGCATTTTCCGCCGATAGCTGTTCTTTATGAAGGTCTGATCAATATGCCTGTGCGCATTTACGAAAGCGCTGAGCATAATATGGTTCTCGTAGTATCTGATATACCTATTAACCCGGTAGTGGCGTATGATGTAAGTAAGTCGCTTCTGGAATGGGCTGAATCCATTGGTGTAAGCGAGATTGTCTCTCTTGCAGGGATTGCGACCATGGACGATGAAAACAAGGTATTTGGTGCTGCAACCAACAATGATATGCTTGAGAAGATCAAGGATGAAGTAGAGCTTTTCCAGATGGGTACAATTTCAGGCATATCCGGTAGTATAATGGCTGAATGCCTTGTCCGCCATATCCCTGCAATTGGTCTCCTTGGTTCTACAATGAGTCAGAATCCTGATCCAAGGGCTGCATCAGTTGTTATAGATGTCCTGAACAAGCTTTATGGTCTGGGTGTAGATACTGATTCCCTGCTTGAACAGGCAGAGAAGATCGAGATCGAGATGCAAAGGCTTGCAGAAGATGTTCGGTCAACAGAACAGCCAACAGGTACCAGAAAAGAGTTCCCAATGTATGGGTGATAAAATGGAATATGTTGCACTTACCGGAATGTCTGAACGTGTAATATCTGAACTTAAACATCACAGGCTTCTTACTATCGAAATAAGAAGTCCGCATAATTTTCTGGCAGCACTAAATCTTAGTGTAGGTGATCTTCTCTTATTGACTCATACAAGCCATGATGACGTAAGTTCAGGTAGCTCAGGGATTGTAGCAAAACTGGTCAAGCATCAGGTGTCCACTCACAGAACCATGCAAACAACTGAACACTATTCTGAAGAACGTGAAAGCATATCACTGCGCATCCAACTTGATCCACGATGTGTTGCACGTATTAGTAAAGTGGTCAATAATAAGATCGGTGAAGCAACTGTAGTAGTGGCAGATGAAGTTCCATTATATAATGCGCATTAAGCTCTACTAATCAAATGTACTCGGGGTATTCTTTAGCCCCCATTCAATTTTTTCAATAAGTGCCTGGCTAATTCCACAAGGAACCTCTTCACTCGCATAATAGCTGTGCTTCCTTGATCCCTTACATCCAAAAGAGAGTCCAAGTCCGTTTTTTAGCGGCTGCACCGTGCAGTCACCACAAATTGATGCCGCACCTATTGTATTAATGTTCTCGCCTTTGGCAAAATGGTATGCATAGGCTTGTATTATGCGCATTACTCTTTCAGGCTTAAGGTAGAGAAAAAGTATATCGTAATTTCCTGTATTTTGCGAGAGCGGCTCTATTTTGATAGAACTATAGGTTTTTCCCATTCTGGGGAGGGAGTTAGCAGCTTTTTCTGCAGTTGGTCTGTCGATATATCTTCCTGAACGCAGATAATAATCAGCAGGACTATTTTCCGTAAATCCAAGAACATAGTCTCCGGCACTGCAGCGTTGTTTTTCTATAATGAACGATTCACCATACCTCGCTTTGTGTACCATCTCACAATATAGCAGGTCTGAATCTTGTCCCTTTTCATTTCCAAATGTAATGCACACAGGCTCTCCATCATCAACAAGAGTTCCTATCTCAGATATGTCGATCAATTTTATCCACCTGTGTGCCTCATCTTATTATTCGGATTATTCTATCTTTGCTTTGACAGTAGTGAAAATAGGTCCTCGGATGTCTATTTTCTTATTGTTACTGGTAATGTAGCGTTGTGCCAGTGGTTCAAGACGTATATTGATCTCAGATGGTGCTTTTACTATCCTCACTCTGGTCTCAACCTCGCTTTCTCCATTCTCAATGGCCTTTTCAATATCACTTGCAGCCTGCGCAGCAAATGCATCGAGGAACCTGAACCCAGACATTGCGGAGTGGTTTTCAAATACTTTTTTCCACTTTTTCTTGTTGGGTACGCCCAGAATATCATTTTCAAACGCAGCAACTTCATTGAAGACGGCAGGTCCACAAAGTTTTGTTTCTTCTTCTGCCTCTACAACAGAGACTTCCACAACTTTACCATTGATCTCTCCATTCCATGCAGGGAATTCACAAGGACTTGGTGTTGATCCATGTTCTTCACACACAGCAACAATGGCCTTGACAATTTCATTGCCTTGTGGGGTTTCGGGTACATTTTCCACGTAAACCATTCTTGCAAGTTCATCATCGGTCATGGTCCAATCTGAGTACTGTACCATCTGTGGATATGCAAGTCCTCTCAGGTCCAGTGCATCATGAAGTATCATTGCGAGTCTTTCAACACCGAGTCCCAGATTCATCACAGGACATGAGATGTTGTACTGTGCAAGGGCTGTTGGTGAATATATGCCAAAGGTTGCAACCTCTACCCATCCATCAGAGTACTTTGTGTTTGATCCTACAAGCTTTGGGTGATAGGCAAATACTTCTATTTGTGTGTCGGGTACGTAGTATTTACTGCGCTTTTCATCCGGTCTGAACATGAATTTTTCGAAACCGAACTGTGACAACAATCCCTGAGATACGGCTTTTCCGTGATCAACGGTTACATTCTCATCTACTATCACGCAGGATGCAGAATAATATGTCATAAGCCTTGCAGCATCCTCTGCCTGTTCTCTTCTGAAACAGCGGTCAATCGAGAATAAATTGAATGGAGGTTTCTCACGCTCGGTGAGTGATTCAAGACTCAGGAACCATCCTGATGTCATATGACTTCTCAGTGTTTTTCTTGTAGATTGTGGCACTAGTTCTTTGAATTCAGGGAAAACCTGATCGATCATTTCCACAATAAGTACATCTGATACATCTATTGCTGAAGATATCTCAGGAACAAGATCGTCTCCCTCTACCTCTCCTTTTTTGTAGGCATGAAGGATCTTTCTGATAATATCAATACCTTCATCACCGATGTCTCCAAGTATTGATTTGATCGTGCTGATGCGCTCATCGGATATTCCTACATTGGGCCGTGGCAATCCTGCAAGATAGTAACATCTGTCAAGCACAGCAAGGGATTCATGCCCGAATTGCTTGTGAACCTCTCTTTCATCAACTATAAGCGGGTTCATCATTTCTTCGAATCCCATGCGCATATATGCTTCACGAAGTTTTGATATTGTATCATATATGGGATGTGGTTTTCCGAATTTCAGGGGATTGTGTGGGTACTGTTCGTTGATATCTGGCTTTTTAATGTACCTTTCCCCATTGTTCCATGCAGCATCAAAATCCTCTTCTGATTGCTTTTTAATTTCCTCAGGGTTGAATATCATGAATGATCCTCGTTGTTATTATTGTAATAATATAATAGCTGCAATAAGTGTAATAATTGTGCTGAATTCAATTTAACTTGTATTCGAATTCTTTCATTGCTTTTTCCAGTTTCTGTTGCCTCATGGCGGTTGTGAGATCTCCTCGAGTTCTTTCTATGAGTGATCGAGTGGTGTCCGTTTTATGTCTGAGTCCCCGTATCATGGCATCAGGGAAGTCAAATACCATAAGGCATGTGTGGATGGTTTCCATGGCAAGCAGGTATTTTTCTCCTTCTTCCTGCCTGTCCTTTCTGATAAGATTCAATATGTGTCTTCTAAGTTCCCCGCTAACGTCACCCAGTCCATTGAGGTATGCGGCATGCTCAACGTTGAGTTCTTCCGGCTCAGGGATATTGTCAATATCTGCATTGTTATGCAGGAGTGTGTATACTACGGTGCATTCTACAAATTCCTGCTGAGCATGCTCTACAAAACCTGAATGGTAGAGATCCGGATAGTTTTCAAGCAAAGAATTCATATTTCCAAGAAGTTTTCCGGAGCTTTTGATGAGCAGGTAAGCATTATCAAATTCTCCTTTATGGATGCTAAACATCGCAGTGCGACATTCGCGAACGACATCTCGCGAAATTACTAGGGCGGCTTCTCTTGCAGCATCTTTCTTTTTAAAATCATTTCTGATACTGTCTGTAATTTCACTTATCATCTTTATCCTTTAGTTCATTTGCAGCTTAATATAAACATGTTTGCAGAATGCTCTGGACTTAAAAAAGCTACTTAGGGAAGAGTAAAAAAGATGAAAATAAAAAGTATATGGTAGTTGAGCTTAGAAGAACGCTCAACAAAAAGAATTTAATAAAATCTATTCTTGAAATTATTCATCCACAGGGATAGTCTCAAGCTGGCTTGCTACATCCCAAATGAGAGTTCTGGTGTGAACGGGGATGTTAGGGTCGTTACTGATATCCTCGAGTATGGATATGCTGGTTGATGTTCTGAGGAAAAGTGGCTCCCCATCTTTACGAAGTGTATCAAGTACTTCATTTGCAGAACGTCTGATATTTCTTGGAACTGAGTTATCATTCGCGATGTATTCTAATTTCTGCTTACATTCTCCAATTACTTGCTCAAAATCTGACATATAAATCACCTTGAAAATTTTAGAATAAAAATAAGTGCTATTTAAGTTAGTTCTAAATAGTTGTATGGTATAAAAAGACTTTCATTGGTATATATTTTGCGTATCCCATGAGGAAATTCAATGGCTAAAAAAGAAGACGATAAAGTACAGAAGATATCAAATATGCTGGAGATCGGTGCAACTATGCTTGCTGAACACTGTGGTGTTTGCGGAGCACCCATGTTTAGATATCAGGGGCAGGTTCTTTGCCCGCTCTGCAAAGATGTAGCTGATCCGCGCGACAGTTATCAGCAAACGTCACAACCTGCTCAGGAGGAAAAAATAGTAAATACAAAACCTGTCACTACCAATATCTCACCGCAGAGCATGAAAGTGGAAGGTGCGGCTGATGAGTTCCTTTCCAAAATAGACAATTCTTCAGTTCCTCTAAGTGAAGACTCGTCTCCACTTTGCGCTGAACTGGAAACACTGTTGCTGAGAAAAATGGTTTCAATTGGGCATTCCATGCAGGATGAAGGTGATGCAAGGATCCTTACAGATTATATGGATCTGATGGAACGTGGCCTTTCGATAATTGAAAGTCTTAGGAAAACGATGTGAATTAAGCATTCACATTTTTTATTTTAACTTTTAATTCTTAAAGTTTATACTCGCTGGAAACGATCTCTCTTATTTTTGCAGCGGTTTTCGAGCCGATGTTCTTGACCTTTAGCAACTCATCATTGTCCGCTTTCATCACATTCTCCACCGATCCAAAATGCATCAGAAGATTGCGGGCGGCAGTAGGTCCAATATCGGAAATTGCAGAAACTACATATTCTTGCTGTTGGGGCAACATTTTCGATGATTTTCGACCATGCATGCTGATATTTCTTTTCTCATCTATTTGCTCTCTCTTTGCAATTTGTTTTATGAGCACAGCGGTATCTTCTGCATCGCGGGTGTAAAACACGGCTACTCCAAAATCAAGGGATATGGCTGATAAAGCTCCATGTATTGCATTTGGATTAATTCCTCTGGAATTGAACAAGCTTTCTCCTTCAAGGATGAGCACTGGCTTTTCATAGGCATTTGCAAGGTTGGATATTTGCTCAAATAATTTGTGTTCAATGAGTGAGCCTACAAAATCTTCAGAACTCTTTCTCTCAACGGCTATTCTGTCGCTTAATACATAGTCGCCAACTTCCAAGGTGTTCAGTGTAATGTCCATGCCTGCTTTTTCCAATTCACGTGCAACAGTGCTTCTGACTTCTCTTTGGTCTATGACGACCTGTATTTTTTCACCATCATACTCTAAAAGAGTGACTTGTTCCTTCTCATTGCATGTTTCAGAGGTATATTCATTGTTAATACGGGCGGGCATCCTTTTCTGAAGTTCATGCATATTCTTTTCCATTTTCTTTTCCCTGGATTGGCTACTCCAGTAATATCCTTCATCTCTTGTTCCTTTGGTTACCAAAACGACTACGCGACCATCGTGCTTCCGTCCGGTCCTTCCTTTGCGTTGTATACTTCTGATCTCAGATGGTATGGGTTCATAGAAGAGTACAAGATCAGTGGATGGGATGTCCAGCCCTTCCTCCGCAACCGAGGTTGCTACAAGTACATTGTGATCTCCTGCCTTGAATTTATCAATAATCTCAACCTGCTGTTTCTGTGTAAGTCCCTTATCCTTGTACTTTGAAGCCTGTCCCACAAATTTTACAGGCCTGATATGTTCGATATCTGCAAGGGTATTAGTGATCATTTCCGCAGTGTCACGATAATTGGCAAATACTATAACCCTTGATTCAGGGTTGTTTTTGACCTGCTGTAACACTATGTCCTTCACATATTCTATCTTCGGATGTTCGCAGTCGCAGTCCTTGAGCCGATGTGATGCCTGCTTCATGTACAAATCTTCTGCAAGCCTTTTTGATGCTTTGCTTCCGCTTTTTGAATAGGCTTCGTTCTCAAGCCTTTCCATATACATACGCAGTGAGTCAAGCCCCTGAGTTTCGGTGATCTCAACAGCATGGTTCACCTTTAGTATTTCTGCGAGCAGGGATATGGCACTGTACACCGATGATTCCGGATTTCCTCTTAACTCTCCCTGAAGTCTCTGCTGCAAGCCCAGTAGGTCTTTCTTTGAGACATATTTCCGGTTATTTATGGAATAGCCACACTCGGTGAGTCTTTTGTACCTGTCTTCCAGTACCTTCTGTAACAGGTCTTTGATATCTTTCATTTCATTTGGTAGTTCAATGCGTTTCCATTCTATCTCCTTTTTGTGGATGTATGGTGCAACATCTATGTCAGACTCCGTCTTCACCGCAACGGATTCAATGTAAAGTCCCTCGCATACCTCAGCTATCTTCTCATCAGAACTTCCAGGACTTGCAGTAATGCCAAGGCATAGTGGATTCTTTGCTGTCTCAAAATATTTCTCCGCGATATATACATAAGCATAATTGCCTGTGGCTCTATGCGCTTCGTCAAAAGTGATATGTGTGACATCCTCCATGCTGATCCTTTTTGTCAGGATGTCATTCTCTATTACCTGTGGCGTGGATACGATAACTGTTCCTCTGTCCCATAGCTCAGAACGTTTTGCCGGGCTTATGCTCCCTGTGAACGTGAGTATTTCCTCTTCAGGCAATTTGAGTACCTTTCGCAAAAAAAAAGCATGCTGCTCCACCAGTGGTTTGGTGGGCGAAAGTATCAGCGCTTTTCCACCAGCTTTCTCTAGCCTTGATGCTATAATTAAAAGTGCAACAATAGTTTTTCCAAGGCCAGTGGGCAGCACTACCAGTGTGGGTGTTGCAAGTGCCTTGCCGGCCAGGTCGAGCTGGTAAAGCCTTTGCTCTACAGTATCTGCTTTTATCAGGGGGTGTGTGATGTATGCTGCCATAATATCAGGTTTAAAGTTTTTCCAATATATGGTCTTTAAACTTTTAAACCTGTGGCAAGCGTGGTGAAAGTGTTAGAGTGCCTCTCCTGCACTCTCAAATTCCTTGTCATTATACATCAGATCGTAGAGCACTTCCTGCAGACCGCTGATAGGTGCACGCACCTGTTTCATACTGTCACGTTCACGTATGGTGACTGTATTTTCATCTACCGTGTCGTAATCGATAGTGACTGAATAAGGAGTTCCTATCTCGTCGTTTCTTCTGTAACGGCGTCCAATGGTTCCGGAATCGTCATATGATACAAGCAATCCTTTTGTCCTGAGTCTGTTTTCAATGGATCTGGCGTGCTGAATAAGCTCTTCTCTGCTAAGCAATGGAAGTATGGCAACCTGTACCGGGGCAACTTCATTCTGAAGCTTCATGATGATCCTTGCATCTTCCTCTTCATCATCTTCGCTTTTGCCGAGCTTCTCTTCCAGAAATGCGTGTTCAATTACACTGTAGAATATCCTGTCAATTCCGTACGATGGTTCTATCACATGTGGAACAATGGTCTCGCCACTGATCTTTGTGGTTTCTTCCGCAAAAGTAACGATATCTCCGGGAACTGTATATTCTTCTTCATTTACCATGACCTTGATCTCATCCTTTTCCAGTTCTTCCTGGGTCATAGCTTTAAGTGCATCAGCAACTGCCTTTGCCTTGCCTTTGAAAAGTGGTCCAAGCTGACCCATATTAGGTTTGACTATAAACTGAGTGGCCATTTTTGGTTCAGCATACTCTCTGTAGATGGAAAGCTCTGTTTTGCTGACTGTGGAGTGTGCATTAAGGTCGTAGTCTGTCCTGTCAGCTATTCCTACGATCTCGATCCATCCAAACCTGTCAGTATCAACTTCAGCATCCCAGCAGTCAATGGCATAGTGTGCCATTTCGTCCTTGCGGTGCTGTCTGAATCTGAGTTTGTTTCCTGCAATTCCTACTCTCTGGAGGAAATGGTTGGTAAGTCCAATCTGGTACGCAAGGAACTCATGTGCAATGATGCCTTTGTCCAGTGCATCAGCAAGGCTGAGCTTTTCAACAATTCCTGTGTCCTGTCCTGCATCGGAATAAAGGTTGATCATAGTGTTTGCAAACCTTTCAATATTTGGATGCTTCTTGTCGTTGGGGTCAATGAATATCTCAGCTTCTGCCTGTGTGAATTCACGAAGTCGGATCACACCCTGTCTTGGTGAGATTTCGTTCCTGTATGATTTTCCTATCTGGGTTGCACCGAATGGGAGTTTTTCACGGTAAAAACGTGCAAGCCTGAGGAAATCCACAAACATTCCCTGTGCTGTCTCAGGTCGCATATATCCCTGCCTTCCATTTCCTGGGCCAATTTGTGTTTTGAACATGAGGTTGAATTCATATGCTTCCCCAAGCTCCCCTTCACATTCTGGACAGCTGACGCCATGTTCTTTGATGGCTGCATCTAGCTCTGCATTGCCCATTGTTTCAGCAGAAGGAACCAGCTTGTCGATAAGGTGGTCCGCTCGGAATGCTCCTTTACACTCCTTGCATTCACAAAGTGGGTCTGAAAATCCTCCTACGTGTCCTGATGCAAGGAAAATATCTTCAATACCTACTGTTGGGGTTTCGATCTCCATGTATCCCTCATGGACCACATAGAGTTCTCTCCATATCTGCTCAATTCTTCTCTTGAGGGTACTTCCAAGAGGCCCGTAGTCGTAAAATCCGGCTGTACCTCCATAAAGTTCAAATGAATTCCATAGAAATCCCCGGCGTTTTGCCAGTTCTATTACTTGGTCATATTTATCCATAAAATACCTCAGTGATAGTAATTATTTGCAATGAATTTATAGAACACCGATATTTCCATTGCATTTAATAGTATCGAGGTTTACATTCTGTGGGTATAGTGTATTCAATTCATATCCATGGCCATATTTACAAAAACAATGCCATAGTGTATATATGGATGTTCATACATTCTATGATTTGAGCAAGGTCAGAATACAATCATATCATATCATATCGTACCACCACACTTTATATGATTCATTGGTCATTTCAAATTTGACCTTGCTTTTCTTCTAACTTTTTCTTCTTGATCACTACGCTATTTAATTGATAAAATATAATTTTGACACTAAGCATCTTTGCTTTTTAATTACTGCCTATGTTCATTATTACAGTAGCCATTCTTTTGTTTTTTAAAAATCTACAGGTTTTAAATAAAAATCTCAGGTAGAATTAGAAAAGAAACCCATGCTCATTGATACAGAGCATAAGCCGCATTGAATGTCTTTCTAGTTATTACTCAGGATTCCATTGCTTCATCTGCTGTCATGCCATGGTGTACGATCTTTGAGATGCGTGCGACAAGCCTTATAGGGTCTTCTGACTGGAACACGTTTCTACCGATCGCAACGCCCTTTCCGCCAGCCTGAAGTGAATCATATACCATTTCAAGAAGCTCTTTTTCGGTGTTCATTTGTGGACCGCCTGCAATGACGATCGGTACAGGACATCCATTGACAACTTCCTTGAATGATTCCATATCTCCAGTATAACTTGTTTTGACAATATCAGCTCCGAGTTCAGCCCCGATCCTTGCAGCATGTTTCACATATTCTACATCATGCTCGGATGCGACCTTTGGCCCTCTTGGGTATGTCATGGCAAGTAATGGTATTCCCCATTCATCACACATGCGTGCAACATATCCAAGACCCTGAAGCATTTCAGCTTCATCCTCAGCACCTACATTAATATGTACGGAAACGGCATCTGCTCCAACTTTGATTGCTTCTTCCACAGTGGTCACAAGCACTTTGTGGTTTGGATCAGGTCCAAGAGATGTGGATGCTGAGAGGTGGATGATAAGCCCTACGTCCTGTCCATATCCTCTGTGTCCATGCTTTGGAAGGCCCATATGTCCCAGAACAGCATTTGCTCCGCCTTCTGCAATCTTGTTTACAGTATCAGGCAGGTTAATAATTCCTTTTATAGGACCGGCACCTACGCCATGGTCCATGGGTATGATTATTGCATTGCCCGTGTTACGATCGAATATCCTTTCCATCCTGACAGATTTGCCAATTTCACTCATGGAAGCCTAATAGGTTTAATTATTCATATTCTTTGTGTGTTATAAGTTCTCATTCTGATATTGGCCACAATATCCTTCACTGACCTCAGTGCGAAGTTCATAGAAAACAAGCTGAAGCACACGTGCATTTTTTTTCAGTTTGAATCCATGGGGGTTGTATACCACAATCATGGACTCGCTCCTGCCTCTGTATCCTGAATCCCATACTGCAGAATCCACAGTAACTCCACATCTAAGTAGACTGGACCTTGGCCTTGCGATGGCAGCGAGGTCCAGGGGTATGTTCACGATCTCATTGAATCTTACTTTATAAGTCCCCGGTTTCAGGAATGTCCAACCTGCTTCATCAAAGTCTATTACTTTACTTGTGGGAATCTCTCTCTCACTATTGTCGAAATCGACTGCTCCGCCTGATTCAAAAGATTCGATACTTTTGAGTGTAAGTTCAAGACTATTGGGTTGTAATTGAGTACTAGTATCAATGGTGTTCTCAATGAGTGGTGGATTGCATTCGATCCGTTTTTTCAGTTCATCTCTTGATAGCATGGTCATGACTACATCTTCTTTATGATTTGATATTAGAATTAAGACTGTTGTTTCTTGGGCTATCTGTGTTTCATGAAATATATGAATTCGGAAATTTTCATATCTCTTTGAATACCTTTGCCATTGATTCCCCTTTTACATGAATTGAGAATTCAGAGAAATATCCAAAGGGTGTGGTAAAAACTTCTATGTTCTTTTCCTCAAGCTTTTCTTTCATCCCATAAAGCAACTCGGCTGCAAATTCGGGAGATGATGTGCTTGATGAAAGATGCGCAAATGAATGTAGTACAATTCTATTTTTGTCCAGTTTATTGAGGTACCACTTTAGGTTCTTCAAGGCAGTTTTCATAACCTTGTTTTTCCTTTCCTCATCTTCCAGCTCAACATGAATGAAAATGACTGCAGCATTATCTATTTTTTCTTCTGCTTTCACATCCTCAACATGCTCCAACGTTTTGCTGAAAGTCTCGAACCAGAATGATTCAGTATCAAACATTAGCATTTTCATATGTTCTACTCCTGGATTCCTTAATGCATTCACATTATTTCACGTTGTTAATTAGAGTTTTTGCTAACCTTGTTAAGGAAAAGATATTACAAGAAAAATCATGCAAAAGAAGTGTAGTGGGCCCGGGGAGATTCGAACTCCCGACCTCTGCCATGTGAAGGCAACGTCATGACCAGCTAGACCACGAGCCCATGTGCAAAATGAAATTGGCTTTGCCAGCTATATAATTTTCTAAAAATATGATTTTTCATTCCGTCTTTGATTTGACAAACATGTAGGTCAGTATTGAAACAACGATCGCTCCACCAAATATGGTAACCAGAGCAACGGTTGGCGTCAAGATTGTATATGCGGCAATTGCTATTAGTGTACCTGCTATAAATGCCAGAGGTATAAGCACTGAATTTCTTACCAGCATTTGCTGGTCAATGTCTATTTTTGTCATTTTCAAGCCTTGGATATTTTGTTACTGATGTAATATATATTTATAGAACTTTTGTCGAGCGATGGTATATAAAATTATCTAATAAATTCGATATATGTAGTTATTTTTTGACCTGGGCAATTGCACTTACTTCTTATATACTGGCTGCAAGATAGGCAACACTTAAATATCGTAGTAGCTTTCCGATAATCACGTAGAATGTAAATGTTTTAAAATTAAGTTTTAAAATTCCACCCGATACTGTAATAGCATCTCCTACTATGGGCAGCCAGGTAAACAATAGGGAATATGTTCCATATTTTTGAAACCAGTTATCTGCTTTTTCAAGTGTTGCTCTTGATATGGAAAGATATTTTTCAATAATGTCTTGTCTTCCTTTAAAGCCAATGTAATAACTGGTACAAGCGCCAAGATAATTGCCCAATGTTGCGATTATTACCACCATAAACAAACTAAAACCATTTCTAATAAGTACCACTACAAGGGCTTCGGATCCAAGTGGGAGTACTGTGGATGCCAGAAAGCTGGTTATAAAAAGTCCGATATATCCGTAATCTGCTGTTAAATTACTTAAATATTCTAACATTTTCCTCTTAGTGCTTATAATGACAATTTGCAATTCTTATTGTTGTAAAATCCGCTTGAAAATCTATGGTATTATGTACCTGATCTGGCAGGTATTAATGTAAATAAAGCTTATTATATTATCTCAATATATATTATCATATATCATTTCATCTCTTAATTTTTACAAAATATTGGTGCCATATTATCAGATCGATGGTTCAATGGCAAGAAAATATGGGCACAGTCCTTGGTTTGTATGTCAGTAAAAACATTTCTGAAATACACAATGGTGTCATTCATGTGGAAAGTGAAGAAGGCAGAGGCACTACTGTTCACGTTAGGTTCCCCATTTATCAATCTGAATAGACTTTGACCGGTCATCTGAATTGAACAAGGACTTTATATATCGTGACCATTTCTTATTATCATGTCAGTAGAGATCATAGTTTCCCGTTTGAAGGAATTGTATCCCAATGGATATTTTCACATAAATCGTGACCCTTTCTATCTTCTTATTTCCACGGTTCTTTCCCAGCGTACGCGGGATGAGGTTACTATTCCTACAACTCAGAAACTCTTTTCAGTCTTCAGCAATCCTCAGGAAATGGCAGAGGCAAGCCCCGATGAAATACAGGAACTCATCAAAGAAGTTGGATTCTATCGGGTGAAGTCTCAGCGGATAATTGATATCTCGCGCATGATTCTCATAGACTATGATGGCATAGTTCCTGATAGTATGGCTGAACTTCTCAAACTGCCGGGAGTTGGTCGCAAGACTGCTAATTGTGTGCTAGGGTATGGATATGATCAGGATGTCATAGCTGTAGATACTCACGTGCACAGAATATCAAATCGAATGGGGCTTATTCATACTAATACGCCGGATGAAAGTGAAACAGAACTGCAAAAAGTGATAGCTCAGGAAGTATGGAAGGATATTAATGGCCTCATGGTACTTTTTGGCAAACAGATATGTCGTCCGATAGGTCCGAAATGTGATAGTTGTATTATGGATGATATCTGTCCGAAGATAATCTGATTTGTAGTAAACTAAAAGCGGGAGTTTTGGCAAACTATTTATTCATATATCTTATATAAAGGACAAATCTTGTATTTTGTGCCGTAACTATAATATAAAAATTGCTAGTTTAGCACGAGTACTTATAATTCAAAATCAAATCATAGTTATCTAATATATAAGAGTGAGAATCATGTTACTAATCGGAGAAGCATTAATAGGCGAGGCACCAGAACTCGCACATATAGACCTTATGATAGGGAACAAAGACGGTCCTGTAGGTCAGGCATTTGCAAACGGTCTTACACAGTTATCAGCAGGTCACACACCTCTGCTTTCAGTGATCCGTCCAAATCTTCCAGCAAAGCCAGCTACACTCATTGTTCCTAAGGTCACAGTAAAGAACATGGGCCAGGCTGGTCAGATATTCGGTCCTGCACAGGCTGCAGTGTCCAAGGCTGTTGCAGATGCTCTTGAAGAAGGCGCATTTGGCGATATGGATATTGAAGACATAGTTGTTGTTGCAAGCGTGTTCATCCACCCTGAAGCAACTGACTACAACAAGATCTACAGATACAACTACGGAGCTGCAAAACTTGCTGTAAATCGCGCAGTAGATGGCTTCCCTAACGCTGACACAGTAATTGCAGAGAAGGACAGAATGGGCCATGCTATCATGGGATTCAAGGTATCCAGACTCTGGAATCCACCATACCTCCAGGTTGCACTGGACAATCCAAACCTTCCTGTTATTCTTGACATTGTCAAGGAGATCCCTAAGAGCGACCACGTTATTCTTGAAGCTGGTACACCTCTTATCAAGCGCTATGGCGTTGACGTTATCTCCAAGCTCAGGGAGGTCCGCCCGGATGCATTCATAGTTGCTGACCTTAAGACTCTTGATACAGGTAACCTTGAGGCTCGTATGGTAGCAGATGCAACAGCAGACGCAATTGTTGTTTCCGCACTTGCTCCAATACCAACTCTTAACAAGGTAATTGAAGAAGCTCACAAGACAGGTATCTATGCTGTAATGGACACACTCAACTGTGATGATCCTGTAGGTGTACTTGAACAGCTCGATGTACTTCCTGATGTAGTTGAACTTCACCGTGGTATCGATGTAGAAACATCAGCACACGCATGGGGCAGCATAGAAGACATAAAGGCACTCTCACCAAAGATCCTGGTGGCAGTAGCTGGTGGTGTACGTATCAACACTATACCAGATGCACTTTCAGCAGGTGCTGACGTTCTTGTAGTTGGAAGAGCAATCACCAACGCAAAGGATGTAAGACAAGTTGCAGAGAAGTTCATCGAAGGTCTCAACAACCCAGAAATTGACCAGTTCAGAGTAATGACTGACTTCTAAATTTCAAACGTACGGCAAGCGTGTGCAAAACACACGTTGCCTTTATTCTTTTTCTCAACTTTTTGTGGCTTTGCCCTTTCCTTTTAACGTTATATTTATAGGTGGAGTTACATCTATACTTTCAAGTAGATTATACTTATATTGATAATGGAGTGATAGAGTTTGAGTTCTACATTGATAGTCCTAAACCTCAAAACATATCTTGAGAGTACAGGCGAAGGCGCTGTAAAGATTGCACAGGCATGTAAGGAAGTTGCAGATGATTCAGGAATGGAGATAGGTGTCGCACCGCAGTTCTGCGATATCTACCGTGTAGCATCACAGGTAGACCTCCCGGTCTATTCACAGAGTCTTGACCCTGTGGGTGCAGGCAGCTTTACAGGACAGGCGTTCGTCCAGTCCATCAAAGACGCAGGTGCAGTTGGAACCCTTATCAACCACTCCGAATGCCGTCTTACTCTTGCAAACATCGATGCATCAATCACCACGGCAAGAGATGCAGCTCTTAAGACAATAGTCTGTACCAACAACATTGCAACCTCAGCAGCAGCAGCCGCCCTTGGCCCAGACTATGTGGCAGTGGAGCCACCAGAGCTCATCGGCTCCGGCATTCCTGTATCAAAAGCAGACCCGGAAGTTGTCACAGGTTCAGTTGATGCGGTCAAAAGGATCAACCCGGCAGTGCAGGTTCTCTGTGGTGCAGGAATCTCAAAAGGTGAAGACCTTTCAGCAGCTATGGAGCTTGGTTCTGTGGGCGTATTACTTGCATCAGGAATCGTAAAAGCGGAAGATCCAAAGGCTGCACTTGAGGATCTTGTGAGCAAGGTCTAATTATTTCTTTTTTAATTCCGGAATATGGATTTGTTATGGCAAAATCAAATCTATTTTAAGCTTGAAAATTATTGGAAACAATATGAACTTTAGTTTCTTATGTGAACTTGGAATCCATAAATGGAAAGATGCTGGCGGTGTTTCTTCTTTTTCATCAAGTGTAAGGAAAAAATATTATAGGTGTACAAGATGTGGAAAAAGGATGAGTAAGGTAACAACTAAGTAATTCAATAATCGATGTTGTAAATCTTCATTTTCTATCCTCGAATAGCACAACCAATCCCCTTCAGTTGTCTTTCCACAACCTGCTGCACCTTTTCAACTTCAAGATCGCCCATGATCATTATTCTGAATGTCGCGCTCAGCCTTTCAGTTCCCTCGATACCTTCATACCTGTCAATGATCTCAACTGAAACGATATCCTCGTTGCAGGAAATAAGTTCCATGATCACATCTGCATCGGCTCCTTTGGGGATGAGCACTGAAATATCTCTCAGGTGGTGGTCGAGGTTATCGAGTTTCCATTCATGCATTTCCCCTTCAGTCAGAAGGCGTATGTTCTCTATTTTGAGGTGTATGAGCTTGCTTCCGCCTTTGATCACAACGGTTATCGGGGTTACTTTCTCAATGATGCCGGTGTGCACGATTCCTGAGTAGGTATGCTTCACTCCGATTTCCTGTCCTATGGAATCCAGCAACTTGTCAAATTCAGCGATCTTTGAATTAATGAGCTTATCCGAGCGGCGGAGTGCCGATGCTGTATCTCCGAAATGCGTGGCAGCATCTTTCATTTTATTGGTAAATGCTTCTACGTCCTTTTTCCTGACAATGCTGGACATCTCACTGCACTGCTGCATGAAAGCATCATGTACTTTGAGAACTTCCGGGTTCTCCATCTGGATCAGTGCATAGAGGTAAGGATTCTGTCCCAGTATCCTGCCAACGAAATCAAGCATGATGTCGTAGACCGGACTCATGAATCTCCTTGATTCATTCACGCTGAAATCAAGGCTCTCAAAAGTAGTACCGATAGTGATGTAGGCAAAGTGTGTCAATCCCTGTACAACGGAAACGAATCTGTCATGTTCTGCCGGATCTATGACTTCTATATGTGCTCCATTATCCTCAAAGAGTGATCTCATCACAGGGAACCACTTATTTGATCGTTCCTCGATGGGTGTTAATATGAATATTTGACCATGTAGACTTGGTATGGATGGGCCGAACATTGGATGCGTTCCAAGTATTTCCACGTCATTTGGTGCATATTTTTGCATTGCTTCGGTGGGCCCCACTTTCAATGATGTAAGGTCCATTAACAAGCTACCACTTTTCATTTTAGGTGCTGTTTCTGCGATAACCTTTTCTGTAATATCAATAGGTACTGTAACAATAACGATATCATTGCTGCTTATCGCAGCATCGAGATCGTGGGCAAATTCCACACCCAAACGCTCCGCTATCTCTACTTTGCCACTACTGCCCCACACAGTAATTTCGTAATTGTTTTTTTTAAAGAAACGGGAGAACCATTGTCCCATTTCTCCTGTGCCACCTATTATCAGCACTTTCAAGACTTAAGCCCCTCTAACACTGCCTTTTTCATCACGTATATGGGCGGTTCCATACCAGTCCATATCTTAAAAGCTTCAGCACCCTGATAAACAAGCATCATAACACCAGGTACTGCTTTAGCGCCGGCTTTTTTTGCTTCTTTCAAGAGGCGTGTTTCAAGTGGATTGTAAACAATATCAAAAACAGTCAGCTTAGGGTGCATGTCCTCTGCTGTTGCTATTGTGGATTCGACGTTTGGATGCATTCCAAGAGTAGTACAGTTGATAAGAATATCAGAATCTGCGATAAGTCCCCTGAGATCATCAAGCCCACATCCCTTTGCATTTCCAACATCGCTTACTTCCTCTGCAAGCTCCAATGCTTTTTCTTCGGTCCGATTAGCTATTGTGATATTAGCTCCGTCCTTTGCAAACTGGAAAGCTATTGCACGGGATGCTCCTCCTGCACCTACAATGAGGACATTTGAACCTGATATTTGAACACCTTCTTCCTCAATACAGCGCTTAGCACCAATACCATCAGTATTGTAGCCTCTCATTCCATCTTTAAAATCCACGGTATTAACTGCTCCAATGGCCGTTGCAAGGGGGTCGGCATCCACTATTTTTAGTGCTTCCTGCTTGAGGGGAACAGTGAGATTCACTCCGCCAAATCCCATAGCTTGCGCCCTGAGTAACTTATCCCTTAGCCTTGCTGGCTTCACTCTGTACGCATGGTATGTGCAATCCATGCCCAGCTCCTTGAATGCAGCATTGTGCATATTTGGCGACAGGGAATGTTCTATGGGGTCGCCGTAGACTGCAAAAACAGTTCTCAAAAGAGTATCTCCATGGCAGATTTTAGTTCATGAATTTTTATTTGGCCAGGTGCAACGGCTTTTGCTATCACTCCGTATGTCAGAAGTGAACCATAGCATGGTGCTACTATGCGGCTATGCTTGCCGATCTCTCCCATTGCAATGGTGCATACTGGTTTTTCCATGTCATTAGTTGCCTGCAAGAGGTCAAGAACATCCTGTTTTGTGTGGGCCATAACTGCAAGTTTAGCAATATCCGCACCGGCATTATGTGCTTCATTGATTATGTTCTTCATTTCGTCAACAGGTGGCGTAGTCTCAAAATCGTGAGCTGAAATTATAACAGTCACATTTGCTTCTTTTGCTGCATCCACTACCTTGCTGCGTTGCTCCTCATCTGCACTTAACTCAATATCCACAGCTTCAACTAACGGCAGAACATCAATTAATAATGCAATTCTTTCATCTTCAGTGCCTTCCCACTTACCACCATCTGATTGTATTCTATTGGTTGCAATACATGGAAGCTTTGTGTTCGATTTTATCCTTTCAATTATCTTTTTCATCTCATCAAGGTCTGATAAATTGAGAAGATCGAGTCTCAATTCCAGCAGGTTCGCACCAAGCCAGTTTGCAGCTTTAGCATCCTCAGCAGGATCATCGTCTATAACTGAGACTATGGCAGGCTTAGCATCAAGATCGAAATCTCCTATTTTTACCATAAAAACCGCCTACTGCTCAATTATGGTCTCTTCGATCATCATTCCGAAATGACGTCCGACATCCTCAGAGTACACCAGTATCTCATCTCCTGGTTTAAGTTCGGCAACGGAGATCGGCTCCTTCTCTTTTGTGACAAGCTTGATAGTTTCTGCATTCTGCAATACATTTTTGATTATCTTACCGTTAAGGTCAGCTTCAACCAGCATAAGAGGTCTCCTTTCGATCTTGACTCTGCCTACCACTCCTTGTCTTTGGACACCGCTTGCATTTACAATAGTGACCTCATCTCCTGATTTGAGCTCTGAGAGGTATCGCGTCTTATCACCAACTCTTACATAAGCGTGAACTGCACCGGCATTTACTCTGAAAGGCCTGGATGCTACGTATGGACTATCATCTGATTCAGAATTGACCAAGAACATCCCGTTTGCCTGTGAACCCACAAGCATCCCCTCTCCTCTTACCATCAGGTTACATGTGTCAACGCAAACACGGTCACCCATGCCTACAGATTCGACTTTTGTAACGACGGCTGTTTCTAATTGAAGACTCTGTGAACTTGCATTTTCTACAACATTAACTGTCTTTTTGATCTGGCTGAAGTCATCCGTGTCCAGAAGAACACCATCTGTTCCGTGCTCCATAGTCTCGAATGCAATTCTTGCTTCTTCAGGATCTTTAACTCCTGATATGAGCTTGACATCCTTTTTTTGTAATCCTGCAATAAGGTTCTCAAGGGGAATGATCTGCCAGTCAGTGCCTATTGTTATGAGGTAATCACAAATACTACCCATCTCTGCTGCAAATGTTTCGTAGTCTTTGTTGTGAATTACCACGTAGGCTGCAACTTTAAAACCTTTTTCTTTGAGATTCAAAGCATTGGTAATATCAAGTGAACCTGCATAATCTGGTGGAAGTGGCTTTGTGCCGTCTCCCTCTCCACCTTTTCCAACAACAATAACGTCAGCACCTTCTACTTCCTTGTTGGAAAAAGCTGCAACCTTTACGTTACCTAACTCTTTTACTTTCTGTACATCGTCAGCATTGACAAGTATGTGGTCAACACCTGATTCCATCCCGGTTGTGATAATATCTTTTCGGCTATCCCAGGCTCCGTCATCAGCTTTGATCCAAACTATTTTGTTACTCATAAGAATTCATCCACAGGCACGATAATTGTATCATTTGAGCTTTTCAAGTGCCTCTTCTACTGTTTTATTGTGGTGCACTATCTCTGTTATCGCTCTTGTAATTTTTGTTGGGCTCTCGTGCTGGAATACATTTCTACCAATGGCTACTCCTCTTGCGCCGCCTTCCATTGAACCCTTGATCATCTGGAGGAATTCCTCATCGGTATTTGTTTTAGGACCACCTGCGATAACAATAGGAACCGGACATCCATTTACTACTTCTCGGAATGACTCCGGGTCACCTGTGTACAAAGTTTTAACAATATCAGCACCAAGTTCTGCACCAACCCTTGCAGCATGAGCAACAAGTTTTGGATCATGTGGGTTCTTTACCTTCTTTCCTCGTGGGTACATCATTGCCAGAAGTGGTATTCCCCAGTAGTTGCACTGCTCTGCTACAGCTCCCAGTTGCTGTAATTGCTCAGCTTCAGTTTCAGACCCCACATTTATATGGATAGATACAGCATCAGCTCCCATTTTCATGACCTCTTCAACTGTGCAGGCCAGCACTTTGTTATTTGGATCAGGGCCAAGCACTGTGGATGCGCTCATGTGTACGATAAGACCAACATCATGTCCGTATCCTCTGTGGCCGTGTTTAACGATTCCTTTTTGCATGAGGATCGCATCTGCTCCACCATCGGCTACTTTGTTTATGGAATCTGCAACATCTGTCAGGCCTTTGATGGGGCCATCTGATATTCCGTGATCCATGGGTATGAGTACGATGTTTCTGCTGTCTCTGTGCATGATTCTTTCAGTACGTATCTGTTTACCAATTTCAGTCATTTGTATCCCTTCAATTAATCTGTGATTTTGCCGCTTAATTATATAGCAGTTATTCGTGACACTATGTGACATAGTAGCACGGTGTAATATTTAAGGATTTTGCTGCCCTTAAAAAATAAATATCATTTTACATATCTTTAATGAAAGGTCCGATGTTAATTCCATTATCGTCCACATCATAGCTTATAATATGTTTTTCATGGATGCTACCGTGAACCTTTAAAACAGTAACAACTTTTCTGACTTCCTTTTCAATTTCAATATTTCTAAGAAGCAGAAGGTTATCAACTAATGATGATATTGGCATTTCATACTGGAGAATGTCATTGCCTGGTGCCATATTTCCATCGGTGAGGACAGAAGTAACTCCTTTGTTCTTGAAAAGCCTTATAAGGTTGAATATGTGTCCTTTTTTCTCATTGATATCATCCATCATCATATCAAATGCAGAAATATCATCAATAAGAATTCTTTTTGCATTCATATTTTCAAGATTCTCCCTCAAAATAAGAGCATGCTTGCAGGAATTCATTTCAGAAGGCGATGTGTGGATTATTTTAACAAGCCCTTTTTCTTCGAGGTCAAAAAGGTTAACTCCAAAATTGGATGCATAAGATCTTAACTCTCTGGGAGTTTCCTCAAAACAGCTGATAATCCCCGGCTCTCCATTTAGTGCCCCTTCAATTATGAATTGTAGTCCAAAAAGAGTCTTAGCTGTACCAATGTTGCCTGCTATGAGGGTCGATGAGCGCTCAAATATCCCGCCACCTACGTATTCTTCAAGGCCAGGGATGCCTATTTTTATTTTCTTGATCTCCCAGTCCGATTCGATGATCTCTGGCTCTATCCTTGGGTATATTCTCATTCCGGAATTAGAAATATCAAAAGCATGCTCTCCGGGGATATAGTTGGAATTACTAAGTTTTACAATTTTTATACAACGCTTGCTTCTTCTGTTTCCTAGGTTTTGTGATAGGTATACAACTCCGTCAACAATATCTGTAATTACTGATCTGCATAGATCTTCTGTTGACATGGTTCCTGTGAGGTAGACAATGGCATTCCATTCGCCAATGGCTGTATTAAGTGAGTAGATGAATCTTCTTCTTTCTGCTTCTGCAAAAGCAAAACCGATCGGTGTGACTGGATCAATCACAATACGATCGGGATTTAAGGATGCAACTAGATTTCCAAGCTCAACAAGCATTGTGAGTGGGTCTCTTTCAACAGAACTGATGTTGAAGGTATGAATATTCACTCTCTCATCAAAAAATTCATATCCGGAAAATATGTCCTGCAAGTTTTCTGTAGATTTTGGAGTAATTCCCACATAAAGAACAGTTTCTCCTTCTTTAGCTGCAGCGCAGAGTGCCTGCATTCCAATTGTAGTTCTACCGGTGCCTGGGTTACCAGCTATGATCATGGTGGATGGTAATCCTATACCTCCTCCTAATATCTCATCCATTCCTGGTATGCCTGTTGACTTGATCTCCAAAGCCGCCACTCCTAAGTTTGTGAATAACTAATTTAATTATATTTAGTTTCATATTAAAGTTACTGTCCCCATTTAAAATTGGATATGATTCTACTTAATATTATTTATCAAGTATGTCTCTGAAAATGACTTATAGGGGAAATCACAATAGCAATACATAGTATAATTCAACTTTTGGACAAGGCAATATATATGAAAACATTGAAAATTCTTGTGATCAATAATTATGGACAGTTTTGCCATCTTATTCACCGTGCAGTCCGTGATCTGGATATGGATACAAAGGTCATTCCTAACACTACATCAATAGAGGAGGTTCTTGCTGAAGAGCCAGATGGTCTTATTTTAAGTGGTGGTCCTTCCATAGAACGCGCTGGAATATGTTCTGAATATGTGGAAAGCCTGGATATTCCAATACTAGGAATATGCCTTGGTCATCAGGTTATTGCAAAAACATTTGGCGGAGAAGTAGGATCTGGCGATTCGGGTGGGTATGCTGACATCGAGATAGAGGTCATAGGACAAGGCGATCTTTTAAAAGGACTTGGTCCAAGTACTTCTGTCTGGGCATCACATGCAGATGAGGTTCTTGTTATGCCGGAAGGCTTCATACAGCTTGCAAGATCAGATATATGTGAGATCGAAGCTATGAAACACCCTGATAGGCCAATTTATGGTGTTCAGTGGCACCCTGAAGTTGCACACACTGAAAAAGGAGAAGAATTATTGATGAATTTCCTTGAGATATGTGAGAACTATTGATTTCACATTCCCATTTTCTTCATCATTTTTTGCATATTGAATTTGCCGCCACGGAATCCTTTCATGGCATTTTGCATCATTTTATGATATTTGAGTAGCTCTCTTACATCATCAGCAGTGCAGCCGGATCCCCTTGCTATTCTCTTGATGCGTGCGCTACCGATAAGGCGTGGATTGAGCATTTCTTCTTCTGTCATAGAATCCATTACAATTCTGTAACGCCCCATCTTGTCACCAGTATCCTGGTATGCATTTTCCGGTATCTTTGCTCCAAGTCCACCAAGTGGGAGCATTTGCATGATCTGCTTCATTGGGCCGAGCTTGTTGATACTTTCAAGCTGTTTGTACATATCTTTGAGGGTGAATTTACCTCTCATCATGGATTCCATATCAATGTCTTCTTCACCGAGAGTTTCTTCAGCTTTCTCTATAAGACTTTTAATATCGCCCATTCCAAGAAGTCTGGAAATGAACCTGTCCGGCTCAAACCTTTCCAAGTCCTCTGGTGTTTCTCCTGTACCGATAAAAGCAATTGATGAATTTGTTTCACATACAGCTGATATTGCTCCTCCACCTTTTGCAGTACCATCAAGTTTGGATATTACTACACCGGAAATACCAACGGACTCATTAAAAGTTCGTGCCTGTTCACTTGCCTGCTGTCCAATCGCTCCATCAAGAACCAGCAATTTATAATCAGGATTTGCGATGGCGTGAATGTTTTCCATCTCTTCTATAAGATCTGCTTCAAGGGAGTGACGGCCTGCAGTATCCACGATAAGTATGTCGTTCTTTTGCAGTTCCTTAAGACCTCTTTCTACGATACCCACAGCATCCGGGTTACCTTCCTCTCCGTAGAATGGAACGTTGAGTTTGGTACAAAGTGTATGGAGTTGCTGATATGCACCAGGTCGGAATGTATCTGCGCAAACAACTGCTGGACGCAGTCCTTTGCGCTGGAAATAACGTGCAAGTTTTGATGTAGTGGTGGTCTTTCCGCTTCCCTGTAAACCTATCATCATGATGGTCTGAGGTTTTAGCGGAACATCTGTGGCCTTACCAATGATATTAATGAGTTCCTGATAGACGATCCTGAGCACATGTTCTCTTGGACTCGCGCCTGCAGGTACTTCTTCTTTAAGAGCACGTTCTTTTATGCTCTGTGACATTTCCATAACAAGTTTGACATTCACATCTGATTGGAGCAATGCTCTTTGGATGTCCTTGACAACTTCGTTTACAGTTCGTTCATCTATACGTCCTGATTTTACCAGTTTTTTGAGGGCATCCTGTAAAGAATTCCCGAGTTTGTCCATTACCATTTAAGGATCATCCTGAAAGTTCTAGTATTTTAATTCTAATAAATGGGTAGTTCATATTTAATCCTGTTGTGGTTCACTCTTTCATTCGCCTCAAGTTTCATGCAATGAATACCACTGCTATTAGCGCAAGAACAAGCCTATCCATTGTTTTAATGTTGGTCATTCTTTTATGAATATACATGCCAGCAAGAACTGGCAGTTTCAGGCTATTGAGTTGAATTTTATCACTATTATCTTCTCTTGCTATCAGTCAGACGCCTGCTAAAGCAAAAATAAAACCTATTATCTGCACATTGGCAGGCATTCCTTCGTTAATAATTCCGAAGGATGCGGGTACAAGCGCGTGGTACAATGCCAGTATTCTTATTCCATCTGTAATTCCTGCCAACGCACCCATATTATATTCTTACTGATCGGAATGCCTTCCTTAAATGAGATTGCAGCCATTATCAATAGCAAAAAGTCAATTATTTGTGCAAGTGTGGCAACACTTAGGACTTCACTCTACTTTGTTGCAAAACCTCCACTGAAATCACCTGCTCCCCAGAATATCGCAGATAATATTTCAAACGTAATTATGTACAGTTCCGTGGAGTCATCTTTTTAATGGCTGAGCTGCATCACTAAATGGTTTACTTATATTGGTATTCAAGTTCATATAAAAGAAAGTTAGTAGCGGGGGATAGATTCGAACTATCGGTCTACGGGTTATGAGCCCGTCGGGATCTCCTGGCTACCCCACCCCGCTACGGGGATGATTATTTGTGTTTATTTCAAAGAAGCTTCTTCATGGACGAAAATATGCTATATACAGTTTTCTCGTTAACGGCCATATAAAAGAAAGTTAGTAGCGGGGGATAGATTCGAACTATCGGTCTACGGGTTATGAGCCCGTCGGGATCTCCTGGCTACCCCACCCCGCTTCAGTTAGCTTGCTTGAGGTACTCCCCTACTACATTATCATTGCTGATAAAGGTTGCGGGGTGCAGTGTGCAAAAAGATATATGGCATATCTATATCAATATACTCAGAGTAAGAGAATTAAATATGACTTTACCTGGCAAATTTATACTCAGAGTAGGAGAGAATTAAATATGGCTTTACCTGACAAATTCAAATGTGTTGTTACAAACTGGGATTACATTTACAATCTTTGCAGAGACGTTGCTGATGACGTGAAAGCTTCAGGGTATGAACCTGATATGATAATTGCACTTGCCAGAGGTGGCTGGTTTGCAGGCCGTGTATTATGTGATTTTCTGGGCCTTGATGACCTTACAAGCCTTAAGGTCGAACACTACATTGGAACAGCACTTACAGGTGATGAACCACTTATAAAATATCCACTTGCAGATAAGGCTGTGGAAGGAAAGAAGGTATTGATCGTTGATGATATTACAGATACCGGTAAAAGCATGGAATACTCAAAAGAGTATGTTTCAAAGCAAAAACCAAAGGAGATCCGTACAGCAACTCTTCAGTATCTTGACGCATCTACATTCGATCCCGACTACTGTGGCGAACGCCTCGAGGAATGGGCATGGGTCGTCTTTCCATGGAATTTCATGGAAGACATGACAAACCTCATTGCAACTATGATGGCTAAAGAAGAAAGGCCAATGTGGGATGCTACTGATGTTAAACATGGACTCTACATGTATCATTCACTGGATTCATTCGCCTTCGAAATAGCACAACCTTGCAGGATCACTGAGGTTATGGATGAAATGCATCGCAGGGGGGCTGTAAATTCCGTGCTTGAAGATGGAAAGAAGTACTGGAAGCTCGTATAGTGGGAGTATCTATGAACGAAAAAGCTGATATTGCGATAATTGGTGGCAGTGGAGTATATGATGCTAGTATTCTCGACAACGTGCATGAGGTTGATATTGATACTCCATTTGGTAAACCCTCTGATTCCATCACGATGGGTGAATATGGTGACAGGAATGTATGCTTTTTGCCACGTCATGGGAAAGGACACCGGATATCGCCCACTGAACTTAATTCAAGAGCAAATATATTCGCATTGAAGAAGCTTGGTGTCAAACGCATTATTGCAGTATCTGCTGTGGGAAGCCTGAAAGAAGAACTGGCACCACTGGATATTGTTATCCCTGATCAGATATACGACCGTACAAGGTCAAGACCAAGCACCTTTTTTGAAGATGGTATTGTTGTTCATATGGGATTTGCTGAACCTTTCTGTCCTGAAGCATCAAGCTCGATAGTTGATATTGCAAAGTCAAAAGGCTATAGTGTCAAGGAAGGCGGAACTTATGTTTGCATGGAAGGTCCGCAGTTCTCAACACGTGCGGAATCCCGGGTTTACAAGTCACTTGGATTTGATATCATAGGCATGACCGCTATCCCTGAAGCAAAACTTGCCAGGGAGGCTGAGATCTGCTATTCCATGATAGCCACAGTAACTGATTATGATGTCTGGCACGATGAGGATGTTAATATCGAAACCGTCATTAAGAATGCAATCAAAAATGAGGCTGCAGTTAAAGATATAATCGTGCATTGTATCGAAAAACTGAGTCTTGAGCAGGGTTGCATGTGCAAGGATGCTCTGTGCGGTGCAATAACCACTGCTCATGACATGATTCCTTATGAAAAGAAAAGAATGCTTGACCCTCTCATTGGTAGGCATCTCTAAATCATATTCTTGCTTGCTGGCCTGGCAACTTCCTACATTTTGCAGGCTATCGCAAGTGTTTTAATATATCATGGTTCTTATTTGATTCGGTGAATTATGCCTCATAAGTGCACGAGATGTGAATCAATCTTTACCGATGGAGCTTCTGTGATCCTCACAGGCTGCCCGAATTGCGGCTGGAATAAATTCCTTTATGTGAAGGACGAGGAAGCCGAAAAATCTGAAGAGATGAAATCAGATCCAACTGAAGGGCCAAAAGAGCATGTAATCGACGAAACTTCTGAACATGCTGAAGATTCAACATCCTCGGAAAATATCATTCGTGAGATCGATGATATTATAGGTGTGGATGCAGAGGAGCAGAGTGTCGCTGAAGAGGAAGGCGAACGTGTGGAGTCTGTCCGCATACTTGGCCCTGGTTCCTATGAACTAAATCTTGATTCCCTGCTTGACAGAAAGGAAATTGTCATGGCTATAAAAGAGGATGGTGCTTACGCACTGCATTTAGGTTCAGTTTTCAATAAGAATGATAAAAAGAAGAAAAAGTGATATGCACTTATTTTTCTGGTTTGAACAATGAGCAAGATCTCGAAAAACCGATTCTTTGAAGTTGATGCTTTTCGTGGTATAGCCATTCTTATGATGGTTATTTATCATTTCTTTTTTGACCTTGATTTTCTCGGCATCCATGAATATGATATGCATTCCGGTATCCTTCTGATAATCGGACGCATTGCAGCAATTTTGTTCATATTTCTTGTGGGCGTTTCACTTACACTCAGTTATTCTCGCACGTTACACTTGTATGGTACAGAAAAACAGTTCTCTCATTTTCTCAAAAGAGGCGCAGAGATATTTGCATGGGGTCTTCTGATAACCCTAATAACTGCAACACTGCTGGAAAAAGGCACAATTTATTTCGGGATCCTTCACCTTATTGGAGTTTCCATTGTACTGGCATATCCTTTTCTGAAATATCGGGCCGAGGCTTTCGCCACAGGTTTCATCGTACTACTTCTTGGTATGGCCGTAGCTGAAATAGTGATCGAATCTCCCTTGCTTCTATGGCTTGGGATTATGCCACACGGTTTCTACTCACTGGACTACTTCCCGCTTATCCCCTGGTTCGGAGTCGTACTTCTGGGCATCTTCACAGGCAATAGTCTCTACATAGATTATCAAAGGCAGTTTCGCATCTGTGATTGCAGCGAGAATTTATTTGTGAAGGTTTTTGGGTATCTGGGAAAAAGGTCTTTGTTGATTTATTTGCTGCATCAGCCGGTGATTGTTGGGGTATTATTTTTGTATTCAATAATTTGATTTTTCAATCAATTTATTGAATATGTGGACACATCATTTTCACTTAACAAAAGTCCCATTCTTGTATTCGTCAAAAGCCTGCTGCAATTCTTCCTGACTGTTCATGACAATGGGTCCATACCATGCAACTGGTTCTCCAATGGGTTTGCCGGTTATGAGCAGAAATCTCATGCCCTCATCTCCTGCGGTGATCGATATCTGTTCGCCCTCATCGAACTGTATCAGATTCTCTTTTTTTGTGGACGAGCTGATTTCAGGATCAAAGAATCCGTCACCTTTTATCGCATAGGCAAGTACCGTATATCCTGATTCAGTGGGGTAATCAAAAGTTTGCTTTGCGGGAATTGTAATGTCCAGATATTCGGGCTTTGTGACTATGTCCTGCACAGGTCCCTGTACTCCATCAATCTCTCCGCATATTATCTTGATATGGGTGCCGTTATCTGTAATGACTTCGGGGATGTCGGCACTTTTCACTTCCCTGTAGCGTGGTTCCATCATCTTGTGGGATGCTGGCAGGTTTGCCCATAGCTGGAAACCCCAGAGATTTCTGTTCTTATCTCCCTTTGGCATTTCCTGGTGAATTATTCCGCTTCCTGCGGTCATCCATTGTATGTCGCCTAAATTGATGGTGCCTTTATTTCCCATGCTATCTCCATGTTCAACATTGCCCTGGATTACATAGGTGATTGTTTCTATTCCTCTATGTGGATGCCAGGGAAATCCCATGATGTAATCCTTCGGATCGTCCGAGTGGAAATCATCCAGCAGTAAAAAAGGATCAAGCTGTGGTGCATGGTGGGATCCGAAGGCCCTCTTCAGGTGAACTCCGGCTCCTTCAATGGTCGGCACGCTTTTGAGTATCTTTTTGATTTTCCTGACTTTGGCCATATTTCTCCCCAATATGACACTGCCAGCAAGCATATTAGTTTATTTGCTGTCTTCTGTCAGGCACTCTCTTACGAAAGAATATTCTCCCATACAGTCAAGGAATACTGGGTCCACTTCCATCAATACTGTCTGGAACATAAGTACATGGATCATTTCCTCTCTTGCAACATCAAGGAGCATGGTTTTCATATCTTCATCATCTGTGAGGTTTGCCATCTGCTCATAGAAACTGATCGCATCAAGCTCAGCGATCATTGCTAATCTCATGACTTCCTTGTCGATATCCTCTTTACTTACACTTGAAAGGTCAATAGGTAGTTCTGATAGCATCATTTCACCTCTGCTTATCTGCCAAGTTCTTCATCGACTTCTTTTTTGCCAGCTTCGAGCTCTTCCACTTGTTCCTGGTCATGCTCGAGAAGGAGGGTCTGGAATTCTCCTACATGGGTCTTTTCTTCCTTCGCAACATCGAGCAGAACTCTTTTGACCTCTTCGCTCTCAGCTAACTCTGCCATCTGTTCATAGAGACTTACAGCATCAAGCTCTGCAATTATGGCTGCTCTGAGAATTTCCTTGTTTATGTATTTCTTGTTAACTTTGCTAAGGTCAATAGGTATTTTTGATAACATGTTGAAACTCCTTTCATTGATTATTTGTTGTTAAGCACTCAGGCATTATTGCTGACTGACTAAACTCCCTCTTATAATCTGTGATTGGGATATTTATATATTCTGCAAAAATCAATAATGTGGCGAATGCAGATTCTGAATAAAAATGCCTATTATCAGTTGAAAATCAATATTAAAAAATAAGTAAAAAAGAAAAAGTAAGTTTTCACTTACTTATTACTCGTTCTTTCTTCTCTGGATTATCAAAGCAATACCAAGAATTGCAGCCATTGGCAAAACAATGGTTGGGAATTCAGGTATTTCTCCATTTGGTGCACATTCGTCTACTATCTTTACGAATTCAACTTGGGTGAATGGGCTCTTTGCACCATGTGCGTCAACAGCTGTGACCTGTACCATCCAGATGTCGTCTACTTCTGTATCTGTTGCAGGTACGCTGCTTCCGGTGTGCTCTCCACGTCCGGCAAAGTCGTCATCAAGGAATCCACCGGTACCAACATCTACGAACCATCTGTATTCGTAGGAAACTGCATCGCCGTTTGGATCTGCGGGGTTAGGTCCTGTGATAGCTACTGAAAGGGCATCATCGTCAGCAACACAGTCAGCAGGTCTCTTTGCAACTTCTGGTTGGAACGGTGCCTGGTTTGACCCGTCAAGGGAGTAGTTTACAACAAGTTTACTGTAATCGAGCTCAGTTGCCCAAGTTCGGGATGTCGCAAACATGTCGATATCTATGAACATTTCCAGATTGCAGTCATCTAGGAGGTTTGCAGTATTCACATCAAATGTTGTAAGTGACCATGTACCCCCTGTTCCCTGAAGGTAAACCGGGTTCATGTCGATTCCATCTGCAGTGATATGATCGTACTCTCCATTAAGTCCACGTTCTGGCTCTGCATCAACATCCCATGCTCTGATCTCAATTTGTACTGAGTTGATAGTCAAATTTGGATTAGTACATACTGCTGCATCAAATGTATGGTTCCATCCATAGTCCTGATCGTACCAGCTGTATATTCCAAATCCACCACCATTTACAGGTGCCATGTATTGAGGTGCATCGCTGTTCTCATCAATTATCTGTGTGTATGTGAATGTTCCATCTCCATTGTCAACAATTGTTTCAGTTGAGGCAGCAGCCAAACTGAAAGAAGTTGTCTTTATGGCTGCTTCTGGGCCGGCTGAATTGAGATCATTTGTCTCGTATGCAGCAGCTGTTCCCATAAATAGGGATACAACTAGTAGCAAAGTCATTATTTTCCTTATCATTTCTATACCACCATATTATTTTTAAAGTCCGAATCTTAAATTCGGAGAAATATTAATAAGTAATTAAAATTGAGTTCTATTCCTTCTTATACTTTGCTAACAACAAGCGAATGATTTTATCATAGTTATGATGATATGGCGATTACTATAGAATTATTTAGTATTGTATGGTGTGCATATTAGCACTTAACTCCGTTTACTGTCCCTCACAAAAATCACTAAGCAATGTTTGACGCTCATCTATCTTTTCAAGCTTAGTGACACCTACTCCGATCAATCTGAACTTACCGGTTCCTATAAATTCATTCATAAGCTCCGATGATGCTTTTTTGATGGATTTTATGTCTGTTGTGGCGGCCGAAAGTGTCTTTGCTCTGGTATATGTTCTGAAGTCACTGTACCGTACCTTAATAGTTACTGTCCTGAAACGGAATTTCTTTTTGAAAAGGGATGAGTGTACTTTCTCGGCAAGTTGAAGCATACTTTTCTGAATATCACTTAGGTCTGAAACATCTTTATCAAATGTATCTTCTGTGCTGATAGATTTTACTTCATCGCGTTCCTTTACCTCTCGTCTATCTATTCCATTTGCAAGTTGATGCATTACCAATCCTGATTTGCCAAAGCGTGCAATGAGTAATTGTACATCTGTCGTAGCAAGTTGTCCCACATTTTCCAGTCCCATATCTTTTAGGATGGGTTGTGTTTTCTTTCCGATGCCCGGGATATTTGAAATAGGAAGTGGGAACAGGAATCTCTCAATTTCATCCGGTCTTACGACTGTAAGTCCATTTGGTTTATTGAAATCAGAGGCGATCTTTGCTATGACTTTATTAGGCGCAACACCTATGGAACAGGTTATTCCATGTTTTCTGGCAACTTCCTCTTTTATTTTTTCAGCCAGCAGAATGGCAGACTCGTAATCATCAATACTGTCTGCGATGTCGAGATATGCTTCATCCACGCTTACTTGCTGAAATTTGTCTGCAAAGATGCGGATAAATTGCATTATCCTTTCTGAGCTTTCTTTATAAAGCTTCATATTCACAGGAAGGTATACTGCATCTGGACAAAGTCTGTAAGCCTTTGATATTGGCATACCGGAATGTATCCCAAATTCTCTTGCTTCGTATGAGCATGTGCTCACAACACCTCTTCCAGCCCCCTCCTTTATGTCTGAACCTACAACTACCGGTAAACCCTTTAATTCCGGTCTATCTCTCACTTCTACGGAGGAATAAAAACTGTCCATATCCACATGTAGTGTGATCCTGTGTTGTTTTGTTTCTCTCATTTTCCAGTTTTATGTTGTCAGTATTTCATAAAAGAATAATTGCTTCAAATCAACAACCTGAAATAGCATTAAGGATGTATTTGCGCTATTCAGGTGCAATTAAATGTATATCTATATAGCAATGCTGGCTTATGTTGTTGTCCTTTTTCTTACTTTGCGCGACATTCGTATATTCAGGCGTACACGTTTGATGTCTTACCGTAAGGGTGCAATAAAAGGTCTTCTTGCATCAACAGTTGTCCTTTTTGGCGTGCTTATGACCGCATCAAATCCTGAATTTGGATTGCTTGTGGTCTTTATTGGGATCTATATTAACAAGAAAGGATTTGATAGAGAGAAGGTTTTTATAAATGCTGGTACAGTTGACCGTCTCCTTGGTAAAACTGATATCTAACCACAGTATTTGTCTTGTTATTGCAATCCAAAAGGTATAAATGTAAGAGTATTTATTATAAGGCGATACTATTTAGCGATTATTCAATTACACAATTACATCATATTAATGGAGAATTAGATATGGGAAATATTAGACATAGTAACATTAAGAGAATTACACTTCGCTTAATTGAAAACTACGGTGACAAATTAACTACAGATTTCGATGCAAACAAGCCTCTTGTAGCAAAGTACACTACAATTGAGAGCAAAGTAATAAGAAATCGTGTAGCTGGCTACGTAACAAGAAAAATGACCCACAAGCCAATAGAGTAATCTTTTGGGAGCTGGTTCTATGTTCGAAGGAGTTATACCTGCCCTTGTAACGCCATTTGCAAAGGATAGCAGCATAGATGCTGAAAAATTCAGGGACATTGTCTCTTTTGTAGAAGATGGCGGTGTTTCCGGGATTCTTGCGTGCGGTACTACTGGTGAATCTGCTACTCTTTCTATTGCAGAGCACAAAGAGTTGATCGATCTTTCTGTTGATTGTGCAAAGGTGCCGGTTGTTGCTGGTACAGGCTCCAACAACACCGCTGAAGCGGTCGATCTGACCAAATATGCAGCTGATGCAGGTGCTGATGCAGCTCTCATCATATCTCCTTACTATAATAAAACGAACAATGCGGGACTACTTGCTCATTTTAATGCAATTGCAGATTCTGCAGATATTCCTATTATACTATATAATGTACCTTCCAGAACGGGGCAGAATGTTCCACTGGAAGTTATATCCGAGCTTGCAAAAGTAGAAAATATCGTCGGTATCAAGGAAGCAAGCGGTAGTGTGGAAAACGTCTCTCGTATTCTTGAAGAAACTGTGGATGAGGACTTTGGGGTTCTTTCCGGAGAGGATGGTTTGGCATTCCCAATCACTGCACTTGGTGGTGCCGGTGTGATCTCAGTTGTCGCCAATCTGCTTCCTGAAATGATGGTCCAGATGGTAGATGCAAGCAAGAAAGGTGATTTTGCAATTGCCAGAGAACTTCACTATAAAATGGCTCCACTCATTCGCGTGTTGTTCAGTGAGACAAATCCTATACCAGTAAAGCGTGCTATTGATCTTATGGGACTTGCAAGCGGTGATATGAGGCTTCCTCTTGCACCGATAAGCAAGGAGAACGAAACCGTGCTTACTGATGTTCTACGCAGCATGGGGTGTATAGAATGATCAAGGTAGCTATAACTGGTGCTTCCGGAAGAATGGGGAAAATGATCCTTGAAAATATCCTGAAATATGAGGGCATGCAATTATCAGCAGGATTTGATCTTGTGAACATCGGCAAAGATGTAGGTGAAGTTGCCCAGGTCGGTACGTTGAATGTACCAGTTTCTGATGTGGAAGATATGGAATCTGTCCTCAAATCTTCAAACACCGACGTGCTTATTGATTTTACAATTGCTGCCGCAACAATTGCCAATGCTCCAAGGGTTGCGTCTAGTGGTGTTAGTCTTGTAATCGGGACCACCGGACTTACTGACGGGCAAAAAGATGTAATTGAAAGTTCTATAATAGAGAACAACGTTGCAGGCATTATCTCTCCTAATTTTTCTCTGGGTGTCAATGTTTTCTTTAATATCCTGAAAGAAGCTGCAAAGTATCTTGGTGAGATGGATATTGAGGTCATTGAAGCACATCACAATAAGAAAAAGGATGCACCAAGTGGAACTGCTATTGGGGCAGCAAATGCCATCAGCGAAGTTCTTGGTGGAAAAGAATATGTTTATGGCCGTGAAGGACTTGCACCAAGGGGCAAGGAAATAGGCATACATGCAGTACGTGGTGGCGATATTATTGGTGACCATACTGTACTTTTTGCAGGTGATGGTGAAAGAATAGAGGTAAAGCATCAGGCACACTCAAGACAGGCATTCGCTGGCGGTGCAGTAAAAGCAGCAGCATGGATAGCAGGTGCGAAACCAGGTGTCTATGATATGAAGGATATTCTCGGTCTCTAATACCGAAATAAGCTCTTTTTATTTTTATTTCGTAAATCATGGCCATATATGGCATTTTTTTTATTTGCTCTATAGTAAATGCTCTCCAATATTTTCAGATATAACTCTGCCACAGTAGCTGCATCTAAGTACTAATTTTTCATTACCGGAAGCAACATTGAATTTAGAAGTCATCGGTTCATTACTATTTGAGATGCAATTTGGATTTATGCATTTAACTATACCCTCAACAAATTCAGGTATATGAACCTTCTTTTTCTGGGATACGTCGTAATTGCGTATGATATTTATTGTTGCATTAGGTGCGATCAAAGCAATTCTGTCAACTTCCATTGCTTTAAGTTCTCGGCTTTCAATCTTAACAACATCTTTGTGCCCGTATTTTCCATGCGAATTCAATAGTACACTAACAACATCTTGCGATGAATCCGGGATGCCAAGTATTTTGAGTACGTTTAATGCCTGACCTGATTCGATATGATCTATCACTGTTCCATTCTGGATCCGGCGAACTCTCAATTCCTTATGGATGCCCTCTTCACTCATTCGATCACTCCCAGAACAAGTGCTAATAATGCCATCCTTACGGGGACGCCATAAAAAGCCTGCTTAAAATAACATGCATGTGGTGTTGCATCTACCTCAGGTTTAATTTCATTCACCCTGGGCAATGGATGCATGATCTTTAACTCTGGCTTCACATTTTCGAGCGTTTCCACTGAGATCATCAGTTTATTGGCAACCTTTTGATACTCAGCAGGATCAGGGAATCTCTCTTTCTGTATGCGTGTCATATAGAGGACATCCACATCATTGATAGCAGGATCAATGGCATCTGTCTCTGTAACATGGACTCCTCTGCTCTTAAGGTCATTAATTATTTCCTTGGGCATGCGCAGCTCATCCGGGGATATTAGTTTGATGTCAGCACCGTAGTGGGATAGCGCATAACATAAGGAGTGAACAGTGCGTCCATATTTGAGATCTCCTGCAAGTGCTATCTTTAATCCGTCTAGGTGACTTTCTCTTTTAATTGTGTAGAGGTCAAGTAAGGTTTGAGTTGGATGATGGCCTGCACCGTCACCTGCATTTAGTATGGGCACGCTGGAAAATTCTGCTGCCAGATGTGCAGCTCCTTCTTTTGGATGCCTGAGCACAATGGAATCTGCATAACCATCAATAACTCGAATGGTATCTGCAAGAGTTTCTCCTTTTGCTATAGAACTTGCGTCAACCGATCCCAGATTAAGCACATCTCCGCCAAGTCTTAACATTGCAGTTTCAAAGGACATTCGTGTTCTAGTACTTGGTTCAAAGAAAAGCACACCTAATATTTTTCCTTTGAGCAGGTCTGATCTTCTTTTTCCACGAGCTATTTCTTCCATCTTCTCAGCGGTTTGAAGAATATGGTCGATCATATCTCTGGAAAAAGAGGTCATTGAAATGATATGATGGTCCTTGAATTTCATCTACTACTAAAGTAGTTGCATCAAATATATGTTTGCTGGATGCTTCTACCTGTGATTTGTGCTTTTCATTTTGGACAGAGTTGTTTTCTTAGTTCATCCCATTCCTGAGCATTTATATCTTTGCAAATACATTTGTCTATAGTTTTTTTCTTGTCATTATCTGCTATTTCTTTGAGATCCATTATGGCTCGCATAAGGCCAGCTGTTTCGTTGAACATTTTTTTCGCTTCATCGCAAGTGATATTTTTTTGCTCAAGGCATGCTTCACAGTCTTTTTCTTTTTCACTTAACATGTCAATGAACATGTCAATACTTTTCATTTCATGCTCTGAATATGTCTCTTTATTTACAATTTCCCATACAACTTCATGCAAATTTATTTCATTTCCTTCTATTTCAACAGTGCATGGTATTTTTTCACCAACCCAAAAAAGATGTGAATGCAACCTTTTCATGAGTTTATTTCTTTCCTTTTCTGAAATTTCTCTGTTATCACTCATATGATGATCTCCTAACCTTTCCCAATTAACTATTGCTCTTCATCCAATTAAATTTATAGCTTCTAAGGCATTTAGTATTGCATAAACATTGAAGGTGATCAAATCAAAGCAATTATTCAGGTCGCTCTTGACATTCTGGAAATTGATCGTTCCATACAGATAGCCCGGGAATCCGTAGAGGGCGGTGTGGATTGGATAGAAGTAGGCACTCCTTTGATCAAAAGTGAGGGTATGGATGCTATCAGGCAGATCAGGGAGCAATTTCCAAAGCAGACTATCATAGCTGATATGAAGGTCGCTGATACAGGTGCCATGGAAGTTGAGATGGCCGCAAAAGCAGGTGCCGATATTGTAGTTATACTTGGCAGTGCCGATGACTCTACTGTTCTTGAATCTGTTCGAGCTGCAAAAAAGTATGGTGCAAAGATAATGGCGGATCTAATATCTTTTTCCGAGCCAGTTTCCCGTTCTAAAGAACTACAGGACCTGGGTGTGGACTATATTAACGTTCATGCAGGCATTGACCAGCAGATGATGGGGCAGGATTCTTTATCTATAATGAAAAAAGTCATTCAGGATGTATCAATTCCAGTTGCCATTGCAGGTGGTCTGGATGCTGATTCATGTGCGCAGGCTGTTCTGGCGGGTGCCAGTATTGTGATTGTTGGTGGAAATATTACTCGTTCATCCGACGTGCTTTCTTCCGCAAGATCCATAAGGGAAAGTGTGGATGCGCCTTTTGATAAGCATTTATCTGAAAAGAGTATTGATGAGCAAATTCGCGATATTCTAATGTCAGTTTCCACTCCTAATATTTCAGATGCCATGCATCGTAAGGGTGCTATGCAGGACATTTTTCCCACCCTGAAAGGTAAAAAGATGGTTGGAACTGCTGTTACCGTTCAGACATTCAAAGGTGACTGGGCAAAAACTGTTGAAGCTATCGATGTTGCTAAAAAAGGCGATGTCATTGTCATTTACAATGGCAGCAGGCACGTGGCACCATGGGGCGGCCTTGCTACACTGAGTTGTATCAACAAGGAAATTGCCGGTGTAGTGATCGATGGTGCAGTAAGGGATATTGATGATATCTCTAAAATGAGTCTCCCGGTCTTTGCCACATGTGCTGTTCCAAATGCAGGCGAACCAAAGGGTTTTGGTGAAATAAATTCTGAGATCGTCTGTGGTAACCAGGAAGTCAGGTCCGGCGATTTCATAGTAGGCGACGACAATGGTGTTGTTGTAGTTCCAAGGGAGCGTGCCTATGAGATTGCAAGGCGTGCAAAGGAAGTTGAAAAAACAGAGCAGCGCCTTTTTGAAGAGATCAAGAGGGGAAAAACCCTGTCTGAAATTATGAAGTTGAAGAAATGGGAGAAGCAGTGATATGATCGAGATTCTCAAAGTACTGGCTTGTATGCCATTCTTACTTTATGCATGTTATGCCGATATAAAAACTCGCAGAGTTGCCAATGAGACCTGGGTGGTAATGTTTGGTGTAGGTTTCATTTTTATAGTCGCCGATTTCATGGAGCTTGGCCTTCCGTATCTGATACGAAATATACTCTCGTTTGCTTTTATATTTGCATTCGTGTATGTTCTCTTCCAGTTTGGTGCATTTGGCGGGGCAGATGCCAAAGTTCTAATGGTTATATCTTTGATAATTCCCACATTCCCTGCTATCGTTCTTTTTGGAACATCTTATCCGCTTAATGGAGTTCCACCAATTGATTTATTCGCTTTCAGCGTATTTGGTAACTCTGTGCTCCTGACAGTCATAGTGCCCATTGGTCTGGGTATGTATAATCTGGCACGCAATCCCGTAGAATCCATAAAAAAGCCGCTATACATGATAACCGGATACATGACTCCGATATCTAAACTCGAAAAAGGACATTTCCGTATGATAGAGTCCTATTCCCAAACAGATTCCGGCTTAAAATTCAGGTTCACAAGGTCGGGCACGGAGCTGAGCAACAATGTCATTAAAGAATTGAAAGGATATCTAAAGGAAGGTAAAGTAAAGGATAGAGTATGGATTACTCCCGGTCTTCCCTTCATGATACCTATCACAGCAGGTTTTATCACAGCAGTGGTTTTCGGCGACCTTATATTCTACATCACCATGGAATTCATGATGATGTGATTTTCTTTTTTCTTCTCTTTTTTGAATAAGCTTTAATATCCTTCAATAGATAGTATTAATTGGAGGTGGGTTTCTTGGACAAGAAAGTTCCTGAAAACAAAGAAAATAAAGAAAAGAAAACTGATGAAGATGTAGCACATATATCTCCTATTCATCCCGGAGATACCCGGGGTCGGGGCAGGCGGCATTTGCTGGACACCTGTGAATAAGTAAATAAGTGGATATTTGATCCATTTCATTTTTTAGTAAACAATTTTGTTAGCAAAGAGCGTATTTCATTTTCGGTGAAATCGTCACTGAGTTTTGCTCTTGTCATTTTGATAATATCGTCCTCAAGTTCTCCTATTGTCTTGAGTATGATATCTTCTTTTTGAGTTTCCCTGCCTGGAGATTTTAACTCGTTTTCTTTGAAACGGTCTATTTTTGTTTCAGCAGGTTTTGTTACTTTTACCGCCTTTGCTGCTTTCTTAGCAGCTTCTTTTTTTAATTTATCAGAGGTGATCTTTGCTTGTTCTTGCTCTTCGAAATAATCTTCAATTTCCTTTAGGAAAATATCACCATATTTTTTCAGCTTATATTCTCCAACTCCGGTGATCTGTAAGAGTGATGCTTTGTCTCTTGGGAGTTTTGCAGCCATTTGTTTTAAACTGGTATCTGCAAAAATAATGTATGGAGGTACATCTTGCATATCAGCCATTTTTTTACGGAGGTCCTTGAGCTTTTGTAGTAACTCTCCCTCAGGCTCAGGTGTTGATCCTTTAATCGTAGGCTCTGGTAATTTTGCTTTCTTTTTGAGATTTGATCTGGCATTTGATTTTGAAGCTGCTTCTGATCCATTCTTTGAATGGCTTGTGTGCTCTTCAATTGAATCGCCTTCATCAAAGTCCACGACCTTGGTGAGGGTCACTTTGAGTTTATCGTTCAGAACATCCCGGCTGGCTTTGTTAAGTTTTAGGAGTGGGTATCTGCTACCCTGGACTGTGATCACTTTCTGCGCAAGCATTTCCCGGGCAATTTCCATCCATTCTGCTTTCTTGTACTTGTCCCCTGTTCCGTATGAGTTTAGAAGCTTGTGTTTTTTGTCTCTGATGTTCTTTGTGTTGGCACCACTGAGCACATCCACAACATGATTCATCCCAAATCTCTGGTTTAGTTCACTAATGCATCTGATAAGTTGCTTCGCATCATCCGTTCCATCAGTAGTTATTCTTGGTTGGGTGCAGGCATCGCATTTTCCGCAGTTCTCTTCCTTTAATTCTTCTCCAAAATAGTTGAGGAGTACCTTTCTCCGGCATGTATTGCTCTCACAATAATTGACCATATCCTGAAGTTGCTTCAGGGCAATTTCCCGGTCTTCTTTCTTGTTCTTCTGTTTGATGAAGTACTCTATTTTGTACCTGTCCCCTCTGCTGAAATAGAGCACACAGTCACATTCAAGGCCATCTCTGCCACCTCTGCCCGTTTCCTGATAATAACTTTCCAGATTCTTTGGCAGATCGTAATGAATAACAAAACGTACGTTGGGTTTGTCAATTCCCATGCCAAATGCCACGGTGGCCACAATGATCTCTGTCCTGTCCTTAATGAACATCTCCTGATTCTTTGCTCGCTGGCTATCAGTAAGTCCTGCATGATATGGGAGCGAATTGAAACCGTCTTTCCGTAATTTTTTAGCAATACTATCTACAGACTTGCGACTCTGGCAATAAATGATCCCACTCTCACCTTTATGTTTCCGAAGGTAGCGCAGTATCTGATTGTAAGTGTCTGTTTTTGGCTTTATCTGGTAGAAGAGGTTCTTGCGGTCAAAACTTGCAACGTATGTGTTGCTGTTATCCATTTTGAGTTGTTCGAGGGTATCTTCCCGTACTTTTGGTGTAGCCGTTGCAGTAAGTGCTATTATGGGTACGTCAGGAAAATTTCTTTTAAGCACGTTAAGTCTGCGATATTCAGGTCGGAAATCATGTCCCCATTCAGAAACACAGTGACTCTCATCAATTGCGAAAAGACTGACATTATTTTTCTTGAGTATTGAAAGGGTATGTGTCATTGTCAGCCTTTCAGGAGCTACGTAGAGTAATTTAACGTGCCCACGCTCAATATCCTGGTATATCCTCTGTGATTCAGTTGCACTCAGAGTACTGTTAAGATATGCTGCAGGCACTCCATTCTCTATTAGTCCATCTACCTGATCTTTCATCAGGGATATCAAGGGTGATACAACAACTGTCAATCCATCCATCAATAGAGCAGGCACTTGATAACAGATGGATTTACCACCACCGGTTGGCATCAATACGAAAGTATCTTTCTTGTCCAGAACATCTTTAATGATATTCTGCTGGAGTGGCCTGAATGAAGAATATCCAAAGTACTTTCTGAGTGTATCGTGCATTTTGTACCTATAGAACGTTTTTTTCCAGAAATATGAGCTTTGTCTATTTAAGAATCTTCCAAGCAGGGTGTAAGTATTCCTATTCGCATCATCTGTATTTCTTGATGTAAATTTTCAATGGGACTTTCTGTGTAGATCACAATACAATTTTGTTCAGGAGAGCATTAATATGTACGAACTACCATTTGAGAATTAAATCCTATTCATGGAGCTCATATTCATGGTAAAAGTAGATAAGTTCATTCCCAAAGCAATAGACAGAATAAAACAACAGGCTTCTGATCATACTATTATTGCATTATCTGGTGGTGTAGATAGCTCAGTATGTGCAGTTCTTGCTCACCGTGCTATCGGTGATAAGCTCACTCCCATATACATTGACACTGGCCTTATGAGAAAAGGTGAAACTGAGAGGATCAAGGAAATATTCTTTGATATGAACCTTCAGGTAATTGATGCAAAGGAACGTTTCTTAACTGCATTAAAGGGACTTGAGGATCCTGAAGAAAAACGCAAAGCTGTTGGTGAAGCATTTATTCGCGTATTTGAGGAAGAAGCAAAAGAACTGAGTGCGGAGTATCTCATACAGGGGACAATTTATCCAGACCGGATCGAATCAGAGGGTGGCATAAAATCCCATCACAATGTTGGTGGTCTTCCATCTGTTGTAGATTTCAAAGCAATTGTTGAACCAATAGATGACCTTTACAAAGATGAAGTTCGTGAAGTTGCAAGGGCACTGGACCTTCCAGAAGAAATATGTGAAAGAATGCCTTTCCCCGGTCCCGGCCTTTCAGTAAGGGTCGTAGGCGAAGTTACAGAAGAACTAGTTGAAGTTGTAAGGGAAGCAAATGCCATTGTGGAAGAGGAGCTTGTTGAAAAATTCCATCCATGGCAAACATTTGCAGCGGTTGTCGGTAAAGGAACCGGTGTAAAAGGTGATGTAAGAGTACATGGATGGATCGTTGCTGTGAGGGCGGTAGGTTCAAGGGACGGTATGACTGCAGAAGCTATGGAGCTTCCGTGGGATGTTCTCAGGAAGATCGAATCCAGGATCACTGCTGCTATTCCATCAGTTGCCAGAGTTGTGTATGATATCACTCCTAAACCACCAGCTACAATCGAGTTTGAATAAATGTCACTTAACAAAGTAGTCCTTGATATAAGGAATAAGCAGAGGATAAAACCCTCTTCACTGGAATACCCATGTGCTGCATGGACCGGGGTCGACCTGCTGGATTCTCAGGAGATCGCTACTCTTACAATGATCTTCAAAACATCAGGATGCTGGTGGGGCAAGGCAGGCGGATGTACCATGTGTGGCTATGTCTATGATAGTGCCGCAACTCCTCCATCTGATGCTCAACTGATCTCCCAGTTTGATAATGCAATGAAGAAAGCATCTGATTTTGATCGTTTCATAGTCAAGATCTTCACATCAGGTAGTTTCCTTGATGAAAATGAGATTCCTCTTGAGGTCAGGCACAGCATTTTAGATGTGCTTGAGGATGATAAGCGGGTTTCTAAGGTAATAGTGGAAACCCGGCCTGAATTTGTGACGGATGAAACCATGTCCGACTGCCAATCAACCCTGAAAGAAACTTTATTTGAAATAGCCACAGGTCTTGAAACAAGTTCAGATATGATCAGGAAAAATTCCATAAATAAAGGCTTCACTTTTGATGACTTCAAGAAAGCATCAAAGGCAGCAAGGGACAATGGTGCTACAGTAAAATCATATTTGATGTTGAAACCTCCTTTCTTAACTGAAAAAGAAGCACTGGATGATATGGTAAATTCAGTCTTTGAAGCTGCGGATCACACTGATATGTTCTCTATAAATCTGTGTAATATACAGGGCGGCACTTTTATCGAACGTCTCTGGGAGCGCGGTCAGTACAGACCACCCTGGCTCTGGAGCATTATTGAAGTAATGAAAAGAGTAAAAGCAGAACGTCCTGATATTATATTAGCTTCTGATCCGGTGGGTGCTGGCTCAAAGCGGGGACCACATAATTGTAAAAAATGCAGCAGGGATGTTGCTGATGCGATCAGAAGGTTCTCGGTCACTCAGGACATTTCAGTTTTTGATCATGTAAACTGTGAATGCAAGGACTTGTGGGAAAATGTGCTGGAATTGGATGAGCACACCTTTGGTTCAGCAATTCTCGATTAAGCATTTAGGTATAAAATCAAAAATAAATGAGGATATTTAGTATTTAATATTTATTCCTCATCTTCTCCTTCATAGACCATTGTACCTATTCCTGTGTCAGTGAAGAGCTCCAGAAGTATGGAATGTGATACACTGCCATCTATTATATGTACTCTTTCAACACCACTTTGAACTGAAGCTGCAGCACTTCTCATCTTGGGGATCATCCCTCCTGAGATCACTTCCGCATCAATAAGATCTTCAATATCATCAAAAGTGACTCTGGATATACGTGATTTCCTATCACTGGGATTTTTCAGAAGCCCTGGTACATCTGTCATGAGGACAAGTTTTTTTGCTCTAAGGGCTGCTGCAATATCTCCTGCAACAGTATCAGCATTTATATTGAGTCCTTTCCCTGTAATGTCCATGGCAATAGGTGAAATTACTGGTATATAGCCTTCTTTTGTGACTATATCGATAATTTCCGGGTTGATTATTTCTGTGTCGCCTACCCATCCAAGATCTACTTCATGTTCGACATCTTCGATCATGATCATCTGTGACGGCTTCTTCTTGGCCATTATCATCTTTCCATCTTTTCCTGACAGTCCAATGCCTTTCCCATCATGCTGTCCGATCAAAGATACGATCTCAGTATTGATGTTGCCAACAAGTACCATGCGTGCAATTTCCAATGTTTCTTCATCGGTTATTCGCAGCCCACCGACAAATTCTGGTTCTTTACCCATGCGCTTCATCTTTTCGGTAATCTCTGGCCCGCCTCCGTGGACTATTATCGGGTGTATTCCGACAAATCTGAGCAAAACTACGTCCTGAATAATATCATCCATTATTTCAGGATTGACCATTGCATGTCCGCCGACTTTGATGACCATGAATGAATCGTGAAATTTTCTGATGTATGGAAGTGCTTCAATCAGCACATTCTCCCGTTTAAGTGTCATATTATTGTCCTTATCCGCCAGATTGTAAAAATGTATATTGTTCTGGTATTTTATGGACCATGGATTATTCTCAAACGATTTAAAAGTTGTTTTTAAGAAAAGTAAATTTAAAAAAAGAACCCATTATGGGTTCAATAGTATAATTAGATCTTTTCCAGCTTTTCAATGCCGACCTTCTTAACAAACGGCTTATTAATTTTGTCAGGCATCCAGTCTGGCTTGTTCTTTGGTGCATTGACCATTTCTTTCCAGCCCTTGAATACGTGGATCTTCTTTGTACCACGCTCACGAAGCCTGATGTCTATTGGCTTCTTTTTTGTTCCTTTTCCTCTGTTTGCAACTTTCAGAGCAGCCTGTCTTGGCTGTTTTCCTGTAAATACCCCATGTTCATTTCCTTTTTTGTCTCTTAACACAAAATTTCTTGTTTCAGACATTATGTCACCTCGTAATCATTATGTGGATTACCTCTGCAAATGTATTTAGTATGTAAACTATATATATTTTTCTTTTAATGTTGTCTTATGTACTTGATTTGTACAATTTCCTTTTTTTTGAAACACTTTTTAATTATTTTTTACAAAAAATGCTAGTTTTTATTGAATGTGTTCAATCAAAATCTTAGCGCTATATAGAGGCTACACAAGTAAACTTGATTTGTCTGTGTGGCAATATATGGTATATTGTATGCATCTATATTGGGCCAGTTATCACGACTTCCGATAATCATCAGGTTTACTGCATTCAAAACATAACCTTTACATGCAATGACTCCATTTCACAAGAGCATTACTATATTGTACTATAATTCGTTCCGATTTTCAATTTGAGGTTATATAATGGAAGTCCCAGTTGTAAAATTACCGGATATTCAGGCAGATATGCCACAAATTCCGATCAACTTAAGTCGTGTAGGCGTAACTAACGTGAAAAAACTTGTAGAAGTAAAACGAAAGGACAAGCGCCCGATAGTTTTATTATCAACATTCGATATTTTCGTGGATTTGCCTTCTCGGCTTAAAGGTGCAAACCTTTCCCGAAATTTTGAAGCTGTTGATGAAGTACTTGAAAAAGCTATCAACATGCCAGTTTACGAGATTGAGCAGCTTTGCAGTGATGTTGCACAGAGCCTTTTGGTTCGTCATGAGTATGCAACTCGTGCAGAAGTCATTCTGAAAAGCGAGTACGTAGTGAAAAGAGAATCACCATCTACCAAAATGGAGTGTCAGGAAGTTGTAGATATTTTTGCTGAAGCAACAGCTCTGCGCGATGATGGCGAAAACATGATCGTGAAGAAGCTCATTGGTGCGGAGGTCATAGGAATGACTGCATGTCCATGTGCGCAGGAGATCATGCGTGATAATGCAATGAACGAGCTTCGATCTATTGGTATTGAAGACATTAAGATTGCAGAGTTCCTTCACAGAGTCCCAATGGCAACGCATAACCAGCGTGGACGTGGAATAATATCAATAGAGGTAGTTGGTGAGGATTTCGTATCTCTTGAGAGGATCATTGAGATTATTGAGAGCTCTATGAGCTCCAGCGTAGTTGAGCTTCTAAAACGTGCTGATGAAGCAATGGTTGTTCAAAGAGCACACCAAAATCCAAAATTCGTAGAGGATTGTGTACGCACAATGGCCAAAAATCTGGTAAATGGATTTTCTTATCTTCCAGATGAAGCAATTGTCACTATCAAACAGATCAACGAAGAAAGCATACACAGGCATAACGCATTTGCCGAAAGGGTTGCAACACTTGGTGAACTGCGAAGTGAGATTGCACAGTAATGGGCAGGCTTTAAATCCTGTCTATTTAATATCTATTTAGAACAATTATGGAGTTGATTTTTTGGAAGACTCACAGACCATTGAAGCTTTGGATATTAATGGAGATGTAATTGTTCCTGGCACGGTTCTTAGATATGTGAATGGGGACACTGTAGGCAGAGCTGTTGAGATAACAGGAGATGAAGATGGTATATGGGTTCTTTTGGATGTTACTGGTCTTTATTACAACGTTGAAGCCCTTGTCATAACTGACCCATCTGCTCTGAAAGCAAAGCATGATGGAGAGAAAACAGAGTTCAATGCCAAGGAATATGTCAAGCGTTTTGATTCCGAAGATACCGCAGATATTGGGCAGGTTACAGGTGGAGGTTAATCCACTCGCATCCTGTTCATTCATTATTGACTTATTTTGACTTATTTTCCTTGTTTTTATTTTGATGTACTTTGATGATGTATGTCTTATATCATATTTTCATTCTCAAGAAGTGTAAGAGAACGTATCCATTCCCCTTTTGGTTCTCTTGAAGTTCCAACTACCAGACGCTTAATGTCATCAACAATTTCAACAACTCCGCTTGCTTCTACTGTTTCTCCGGCAAGAGCCTGGCCTGCATAAGTGTGTGTGTAAGAAAGTACATGGTCGATATCTTCATGTTCTATTTTGTAGACTGATGGATTATCAAATGCAAGATCTGCGTTGGTGACCTTTGCTTTGATCGTTCTTGTTCCAATGTCCTTGCCTCTTGGTATGGGTGCAGTGATCTGTTGCCAATCCTTTACAAATAGCAGGTCGAAATAGGTTCCATCAACCATTCCACGGTTACCTTTTCTCTTCTCGTGAACTATGAACTCTTCAAATGATATTTCCGGGATGCGTTTTGTGTATATCTTTTTCCACATCTCCTCATCAATATCCTCAATAATGCCATCTTCCGATTTTGCCTTTTCAATAGCATCTCTTGCAGTGAACCAGTCGTTGCCACACACAACAAAATCAATATCTGATCCTTCATTTTGAAGTCCGGGTAGTAATGAGCCTGTAACTCCCATTTTTTCTCTGGGTACGCCTGCTTCATCAAGCACTTTGACAACTGCTGCGACTCGATGGTCTGATCTGATAAGTTGTTCAATAGCATCATTTGGTTGCAGCACCTTCTTGATCTTATCTTCAGGAACGATGTGGACGTCCTCTACCCATTCTGGCCGATTCTCACGCATGAAATCAAAGGCAACATCAAAATCATATTTTTTGTATCGTTTGCCGTTGAGTTCTCTTTCCCCATTTTCATCTGGTACATACCTCAATACGCCTCTGACTCCATGTGGGTGAAAATAATCAGCAACTGCAAATATCCAGTCATCATTAGTTACTAGAAAGTCCCTTATCCTTGCTTTAATCATTTATACCATCCTGAAAGAAAATCTGTATATGCTTGTGTAATGTCTGCTTTTACATAAGAACAGTTTGATTTAACTTTTTTGTCTGTTGGAATAAACATAAATAGCACAGTCTATATGATATATCTGGAATCACTGGCCATATTTCCGGGGGGTGTATATGCTGAATTTACTTGATGAATGGATAAGGGGTATAAGACGTGATTTTCACCGAAACCCTGAACTAAGTTTTAATGAATATCGTACGCAGGAAAAAATTATCTCAATTCTTCATGAAATTGGTATTCAATGCAGTAAAATTGCAGAAACAGGTGTTATTGCTGATATTCATGGATATGTACCAGGCCATTGCATAGCCATTCGTGCTGATATGGATGCTCTTGCGGCAAGCGAGGTACTGACCGAATCCAACAGAGCTTACATCTCCAGCTCAGATGGCGTGATGCACGCATGCGGGCACGATGGGCATATGGCTATGGTCCTTGGCCTTGCGCACCTCTTACACGAAAATAAAGATACATTTTCCGGTTCTGTCAGATTTATATTCCAACCTGCAGAAGAGGTCCCGCCGGGTGGTGCCATCAGGGTGATCGAGGAGGGTGGCCTTGCAGGGGTAGATGCTATTCTTGGAATTCACATATTTGGAAATGTAGATGTAGGGACAATCAATCTTCGGGAAGGTGCATTTATGGCAAGTTCCAACCGTTTCAGTCTCCATATCTATGGTAAAGGCGGGCACCATTCCACTCCTGAATATTGCATAGATCCTATCAAGATATCCTCTGAATTTGTCCTGTCTTTAGGTGCTGAGTTGCCAACTCGGGTGGATCCCAATAATTATGTTCTGGGCTTTGGGACATTGAATTCTGGTGGTCAGTTCAATCGTAGTCCTGATGAGCTTAATATGGTGGGCAGTTTCAGGACATTCGATGATAATGATATTGATAATGTTGGATCTGTCATGCGGGATATCTTAGATTCTCTCATGGCGAAATATTCTAAAGGATCATTTGATGGCTATCCTTACTATGAGCTTGATATATTGCGTGGATACCCGGTCCTCGTTAACCATCCAATTTTTACACGTGCAGCTTCCAGTCGTTTATCCAGTCATTTTTCTGATGTCAATGGGGATGCTGAATCCATATTTGGCGCAGAGGATTTTGCCTATTATCTTCAAAAGGTGCCGGGTACTTACGTTATCATTGGAACCAGAAATCCAGAAAAAGGAATCGTTGAGGGAAACCATTCAAATAGTTTTGATATTGATGAAGATGTCCTAATCAAGGGAACTCGTATGCTTTATCTTCTTGCTCTTGAATTCCTGGAAAACCCCGGGAGTTTCCTCGAATGTTGATCAAAGCATTTTCAGTAGCTGATGCATTACAAGTGCGTTTAATGGTGCTTGAAATTCTGGCAGGCGAAGGCTTCCAATATGATCCACTGAAGGATTCTGATCTCGAGGACATTCCTGATTTTTATCTAAAAGGAGGTGGTGCATTTTTTGTAGCAGTAGATGGGGATGAGATTGTTGGCAGTTCTGCTGTGCGAATGGTTGGCTCTGGCAGATGTGAGGTCAAAAGGATCTATGTGAAAAGCAATCATCGTGGCAAAGGTATTGGCACTGCTCTTCTATTAAAAGCACTAGATTTTGCAGAACAGAAATGCTCTCTTGCTACCTTAAAGACTGATCTATATCTTGATGATGCAATTCGATTGTATCTTAAAAATGGGTTTTTAATTATAAAAGAAGATGATGGGACAATATATTTTGAAAAACAACTTCATTGATATATTGGCTACTTATATTTCTTTCATCATGGCAATTTCATCACAATCAGGAAACTTTGAGCATTTTAGACACGCAGTCCATATTTTGTGTGGTAGTGTATGCTTGTCTACAGTATGGAATCCAAGTTTTTCAAAGAATGGGATTGCATAAGTAAGTGTGAAAACATTCTCAATTCCCAGTTCTTTTGCATCTCCAAGGCATGTATATACAAGCTTGCTACCAATTCCTTTTTTTTCATACCCTGGTTTCACGGCAAGTGATATCACTTCTGCAAGCTTTTCCCAGCTGACCTGAAGGGCACAGCAACCTACGATCTCGTCCTCGACCTCGCATAAGTAAAAACTACGGGTGCATTCATAAAGCTCGCTCAGGGAACGCGGTAACATCATCTCTTTCTTAGCATGATAGTTGATGATTTCCCTAATTTCCGGGATATCGTTTACTGTAGCCTTCCTGATAATCACTTTATGCCCTCCACAAATTAAATAATAGAAAAAAGCGAGCGTGAAGGGATTTGAACCCCTGGCTTGCAGCTTAGGAGGCTGCCGCCATATCCTGACTAGGCCACACGCTCACAATGTGTACTCTGGTAATAGGGTTCAATATCTTAAACTTATTGGTATATTATTTTCTCTTGGCTTTGTCATTTCACTCTTTAATAAATAATTTCAGGAAAATATCCTGAATATAAAAAGCAGGTAGTATATAGAAACTACTATCATAATAGCTCCTGATGCCACATTGATCTTCCTTTTCTTGTTAACAAGGAATCCTATTACAGTAGCGCTGGATGCACCGGACAGCAAGGAGAATACCAGCAATGGTGCTCCCAAACCCAAGCCGAAGAACAGGAAATTCAGCATATTTTCAATAAAACCAGACGTCCCTGAAAAGGAAAGTGTGAAAAATGCTGCAATAAATGCGGGATTACATGGTATTACAATAGCTCCGAAAAAGAACCCATAGAGGAATGCATCAATGAATGGATTATTGGAGCTGGGCGTTTTTCCAGCTGGGAGGTATTTTCCTATATCTATGTCTAGGACCAATACTATTCCAATAATTCCCAGAATTGCAAAAGCAATCGGTGAAACTACTCCTATTACCTTTGTAAGGGATATTTTCAATATGGTGGTAAATATCAATCCCAGAAGGAGCATAAATGTAATGACGCCCGCTGTTACGATAAATCCAAAGAGTACCAATACTTTTCGATTCTCTTCGCCTGATTCCTGCGTTTTTGAGATCTGTCCTGAAAGGTATGCCAGAAACCCCGGGTAAAGTGGCAGGACGCATACTGCGGTCAAAGGTGTAAGTAAACCCAGAATGAATGCCTGAAATATATTTGCCAGAATTATCATTCAGCTCCCTTATATTGTCAGAATAATGCAAAGAATGCTGCAATATATAATCTATTTGCATCTATAAAAGGGATTCCAGGCTTTCTATAAGCTCAATCCTGAGCTTGTTGGCATTTCTCCAGCTTCTCAATGAATTCCGTGTTATTGGTAGTATTCATACTTATTCCAAGCATTTCAGGTTTAAATCCAAGGGACAATCCAAGTAACTGGGTGTAATGAAGTACTGGTATATTATATTCGGTACCTGTATTTTCCCTAATGTCCCTCTGCCCAGCGTCAAGCTGCATATGGCAAAATGGGCATGCGTTTACAATGCAGTCCACTCCTGCCTCCTCTATCTTCGAGAGCTTGTGCTCTGCCATTTTCAGGGATTCTTCCTTTAATGCAGAACGCATGCCTCCTCCTGCTCCGCAACATTCGGTTTTATCAGTGTAATCTATACTCTTTGCACCAACAGCTTCCACAAGTTCATCAAAGAATCGTACTTTTTCAAAATTACCTAATCCTCTATCTCTGGAAGGTTTTAGCAAATGGCATCCGTAATGAACTGCAACCTTGATGTTCAGTGGCTTTTCAACAGCAGCTTTAATCTGCTCCACTCCGACCTCTCTGAAAAGATATTCCATAATGTGTCTTACATCGATATTGCCTCTGAACTCTTTTCCGATCTTTGACAGGTGGCTATTTATTTCAGCTTTGAGTTCAGTTTCCGTCTTAAGTTTGTGATTTGCATCTGCAAGTGATCCGAAACACCCATTGCATATTGTTAGTATGTCTCGCTGCATTTTTTCGGAAAGGACAATGTTTCTGCTGGCCAATGCAAGCCATGTTGCTTCATCAAAAGATCTGAATACTCCAGGTGCAGGACAGCATGATGCTCCTTCTATATCTACAAAGTCAACATCAAGTTTTGCCAGACATAATCTTGTAGCCAGTTCTATGCCTGGATATCTATTTGGTACTAAACAACCCAGAAAAAGTGATAATCCTGTCATTTTAAGTCCTCATCTAATTTCTACACAGTCTTCAATCATTCATTTCCCGTTTCCAACAGTTCTTCAAACCCGCAGGACTTCAAAAGGGTCTTCACTTCTTCAAGTCCTTCAGAATATTTGTGTACCGTTTCTGGTAATTCTTCAAGCCCAAGACTTGTTCTTTTCAATTTGTTCTTTTCATCTATGGGTACAGCGTGTCCGTGCTTGACAAGAAGTTTTCCGACGTTTCTGTGTTCTTCTAGCATTATGCCTTCGCGGACTGCTACAGCTCTTATTGCAAGCACAGAGTCAACGATATCAATATTTCTTGGGCAGCGTTCCTGGCAGTTGTAGCACGTTGTGCACATCCACAACTGCTCATCATTGAGGACGTCGGTTGTTCTGGTTGCATTTCTGACTATTTTTCTGATATTGAGGCTGGTGTGCCTTCCAGAGGGGCAACTTCCGCTGCAAACACCACACTGCATGCATTTCATAATTTCTGCACAGTTTTCTTTTAATTGCCCTAAAACTCCCTTTTTATTGCATGCCGCGCTCAAACTTCTAGCTCCTTATATTATAGTAAGTGAATGATCTGTCAAAATTATATGTCTAATGCTTCTGATATGCTATTTTTGGCAAGAATGATAAATCTTCCGACTTTTTATTCGATCCCTGCTTCACTTTGTATGTAGTGGCCATTAGCTCCTGATGGTGTTGGGTTACTAATAATGTCCTCATAATTCGCTGAGTAACTTTTATTTACTCATCCGTTGTTTTTAGTCTTGTGTGTTGGGGTATTCAAGGTCAATACAAACACTTATATACTATCGCGTAGGTAATGGGTTACTTACAACCCGATTTATTTTACAGGAGTTATCAAAATGGTAAACGCAAATCCAGTAACAAAGGAAGACGTGTTACAGGCTGTAACCGAATCCGATGTCAAGTTCATAAGAACTCAATTCACCGATACTCTTGGTATGATCAAGAGCTGGGCAATCCCTTCAGAAGATCTTCAAGATGCATTTGAAGACGGTGTAATGTTCGATGGTTCCTCAATCGAGGGATTCACCAGGATCGAAGAATCAGACATGTTCCTCATGCCTGATCCAACAACTTTCAGACTTCTGCCATGGAGACCAAGCGAAGGTGCAGTAGCACGTATTATTGGTGACATCAACAGGCCAGACGGAACACCATTTGACGGTGACCCAAGGTATGTTCTAAAGAGAGCAGTTGCTGAAGCAGAAAAGATGGGCTTCACAATGAACATCGGTCCTGAACTTGAGTTCTTCCTTTTCGAACTCGATGACAAAGGACATCCAACCACAAACCTTACTGACCACGGTGGATACTTTGACTTTGCTCCACTGGACAAAGCACAGGATGTAAGAAGAGC